>OIWV01000124.1_pt1 | contig 69647 bp, 67 predicted proteins | sample 1587751 | NCBI WGS metagenome assembly OIWV01 (sample SAMEA3888913, study PRJEB22519) | human gut metagenome | biome: human gut; feature: human-associated habitat; material: faeces | place: Denmark | collected 2010
CAGACGGATAATGATCTCCGTAAGGAATTCACGATTCTGCGCCATTCAGAGGGAAATGAATGGCTGCAGGATGTGTCGAACAACGTCACGAAGCAGGCCATCAAAGATTTGTGCATTGCCTACAAGAACTTCTTCCGCAAGCAGAAGCAGCCTGGCTACATCAAGTACGCTTCGAAGAAAATTGCTCATTATAACCACATCGGCAAGAGCTTGACCGTCTATGACATGAACGGCCATCCCAAGTTCAGGAGCAAGAAGAACGGGGATTTCCGCTTCTATCAGGACAATGTCAAGATTCAGTTCACAGAGACGCATGTCAAATTGGAAAACCTTGCAGGAAGTAAGCGGAAGAACCGCCAGCGGCTCAACTGGATCCGGCTTGCTGAAAGGAGCAGGATTCCTGTCCGAGCGAAATACACGAATCCACGGATTGCGTTTGACGGTGAGCGTTGGTGGCTGTCGGTCGGGATACAAACATCCCGAAACCTGAAACCTTTGCGCGGACTGTTCTTTGCTTATAAGAAACGGCGACATATTCGTTCAGAAGGAATTGGCATTGATTTAGGCATCAAGGACTTGGCGGTACTCTCTGACTCCACGAAAGTCAGGAATATCAACAAGACCCGTGCAATAAGAAGACTCAAGAAGAAAAGACGCAGGTTGCAGCGTCAGGTATCTCGAAAATACCAGATGAATCAGAAAGGAGAGAGTTACTGCAAAACGAGCAACCTTATAAAAAGTGAAAAACAACTTTTACGGATCAATCACAGGCTGGCAAATATTCGCCAGAACCATGTGCATCAGGCTACAGCGGCAATCATAAAGCGAAAACCAAGCTTTGTATGCCTCGAAGACTTGAATGTCCGTGGCATGATGAAGAATCGATACTTATCCGAGAAGATTCAGGAACAGAATCTTTACGGATTTTGCAGACAGATTGAATACAAGGCGCACTGGTCCAAGATACCCGTTGTCATAGCAGATAGATGGTATCCGAGCTCAAAAACTTGTGTTATCTGCGGTCATGTAAAGAAAGAACTGAACCTATCGGAAAGGACGTATGTCTGTCCTGCATGCGGCAATGTAATAGATCGTGACTTCCAAGCAGCACTGAACCTCAAACGTTATGGGGAAGCAGAGCGAATGAAATCTGCAAGCTGATAGAAAGAAGTCCATGTAGATATGTACCGATTCGTTAGTCGGGAACAGGCTTACTTCCTTGCGAGAGAAAGAAAGTAAGTCGAAGCCTCTGGAGCATTACATCAAACGCAAGTAGCTTGTTCTTCGGGACAGCAAAAACGGATGCGATGAACGAGGAATGAAACGTAAAAGTCAGTTTTTCATTAATGAAATATGGCTTTTTATAAGTTTTCAGTAACGGCAGATGCTTTCACGGTATTGCTTTTGCTAGAAGGGGGAATAGCGGATGGAACTCCGCACGTTATCGTATTTCCTGGCTGTGGCCAGGGAGCAGAACATGACCGAGGCGGCCAATGTGCTGCATGTGACGCAGCCGACGCTCTCGCGCCAGATTGCGGATCTCGAGGATGAGCTCAGCAAGAAGCTCTTCACGCGCACGAGCCGCAGCACCATCCTGACCGAGGACGGCATGCACCTGCGCCAGCGGGCCGAGGAGATCCTCGCGCTCGTCAACCAGACAGAGGACGAGCTCAAGAACGATACGATTGACCTTTCGGGCTGCATCCGCATCGGCGCAGGCGAGACACATGCCATGCACATCCTCGCCGACCTGTTCGCCGACCTGCACGGCCGCTACCCGCGCCTGACGGTCGAGCTCTTCACGGGCAATGCCGACGCCGTCGAGGAAAAACTCGCGCACGGGCTCATCGACTTCGCACTGATGATCGAGCCATTCAACACCGAGCACTACCACTTCATCCGGCTGCCCGAACCGATGCGCGTCGGCATCGTGACGCGCGACGACAGCGAGTGGGCCGCAAAAGACGGCATCACGGCAGAGGATCTCAGCGAGATGCCCCTGCTCATCTCCTCGCGCCAGTCTTCCAACCGCTTCGATTTCCGGCAGTGGTCCGACGGCAAACTCTCCGCTGAGACCATGCACATCGTCGGACACTTTGACCTCATCAGCAACGCCTCGCATTTCATCCGCACGGGCATCACAAATGCGATTGGCATCGATGAACTGCTGCAGCTCGACACCGGCCACTTGAAGTTCATCCCTCTAAAGCCAGCCTTGACCTTCAGCGCCGTCATCGTCTGGAAGAAATACCGCCTGCTCTCCAAGTCCAGCAGCGTCTTTCTCAATGAGCTACAGAAGCACATGGCAAAATAAGCCGTACATCCCGTACCACAACAAATCCGGTACGGGATGTACGGCTTTCTTATAGGTTTGCGCCCATCTGCTCCGCCATGTCGCCGAACTTCGAGTGCTCGACGAGCGAACGCGAGCCGCAGCCGATGCCGAGCACTTTGCCGACATCCTGCCATTCCATATAGCAGCCCTCCATTGGCTCATGGAGTCAATGCCGGAAAGCGATGCTTCTCGTGAATGACTCAGAAGAATGCGTGCATGGCGAAAAGTGGGATGTTCTCGACCCACTCTTCTTGGCGGTAATCGTTCATGGACAGCCGGATGGTCTCCTCGGGATGGTATTTGTCGTAGTATGCACGAAGGCTCTTGGCATGGACGTTGCGCTCTGCTTTCACTTCAACAGGCACGACGCTGCCACTTTGCTGAATCATGAAGTCGATCTCGTACCTGCCGCTCTCAGAGGTGTAATAATACGGTTCACAGGATGAGTCAGAGAGAAGCTGCTGGCAGACATACTGTTCCGTCAGCGCCCCCTTGAACTCAATGAATACGCGATTTCCTTCCAAGAGTGAACGCGCATCGAGTTCACTGATTGCGCCGAGCAGCCCGATATCCAGGAAAAACAATTTATAGGCATTTTCTTCCAGATATGCCCTGAGCGGGATGGCCGGCTTCGCCACACGATATACTCTGGCAATGAGGCCGCAGTCAATCAACCATTGCGCTGCCATCTCAAAATCCCTGGCACGACCGCCCTTCTTGACCTGACCGAAGAAGAACTTTCTGTTTTCTTTGGCCAGCTGCACGGGGATCGCATTCCAGATCATCCGCACGCGCGGCAGTTCGCGCGGCTCGATGTGCTTGCCGAAATCTGCCTCGTACATAGCCAGCAAATCCTGCTGGATTGTGCGCACCTCTGTATAGTCGTGATGTTCAGCAAAGGCCTGCACAGCTTCGGGCATACCGCCAATGAAATAATAATTCTTGAGCCATGTCGTGAAGCGGTCATGGAACAACGTCATCATCTCTGTATTCTTGTCGTCCAAGACGCGAACGAGTCCCTCTTCTCCTACGGCATGCAGGAATTCATAGAAAGAAAGCGGATAAAGCTGCATCACATTAACCTTGCCGACAGGAAATGAGATTCCTGCATGTATCGCCACTCCGAGCTGAGAGCCTGCCGCTATGATGTGATAATCCGGAGCATCTTCGCAAAAATACTTAAACGCAGAAATTGCCCGCGGTGCTTCCTGTACTTCGTCGAAGATGATCAGGGTATCATGCGGCGTCACCCGTACGCCCGTCTCCAGATTGATGGCCATCAGTATCCGCTCGATATCTAAGTCCTGGTCGAATACCTGCTTCATCCGCGGATTCCTGTCAAAGTTAACATAGGCGGTCTTGGCGTAGCACTGTCTGCCTAATTCCTTCATGAGCCATGTCTTGCCGACCTGCCTGGCCCCTTTCAAAACGAGTGGCTTTCGCCGCGGAGACGCCTTCCATCGGCGCAGTTCCTTCATCAATGCGCGTTCCATCCGAGTCCCTCCATCCCAGTTTTACATTTTTTGTAACGAACATATGCCTTTATTTTACACTTTTTGTATGGAACAGACAAGGTAATACTACATTTTTTGTATGGAGTGACCGGATGCAGGGGCCATGGTGTCGGTCCTCATCGCTGCGGCCCCTGCTTATGTGAAATACCGTCTGCTCTCCAAATCCAGCAGCGTCTTTCTCGAGGAACTGCGAAAGCGCGTGGCAAAGTAAGCCGTACATCCTGCCATTCCAATGATAAAATACATTGGAATGCACATGCGCTGAAAGTGAAACGGATGTTTACTTCTGGCGGGGATTCATGCGTGCACAGTCACCGACTTTCTCACCTATGACGAAATATTCATAAGTTGGGAACTCGAACAGGACAGGCTTGAACTTGTGGTAGTCAATCTTGCCAGCATCATTGAGGATGGTTTCGTTTGCATAGGTCGCTTCAATGCGGCAAATGAAGTTGTCGAAACCATCCAATTCGAGGGTGTTGACCAAGGTGCATTCGATGGAAACCTTGGCCTCGTCGATGAGCGGTGCACTGTTTTCACCGATGGTGTAGGCAAAAGCGGCGGATTTATCCGTCTTATTGCCGGAAACCACACCCATGTAGTCTGCTTCCTTGAGCCAGCTCTCATCGACGACATTAACGGAAACTTTCTTCGTCTCTTTGATGCCCTTATTTGTATGATGTTTTTGTACCATCGACAGCATCAGATGGCTATGCGCCACTATTCCGGCATGGGCGACGAGCGTCCAGTTCGGCTTGCCATCAACCATGCTGCCGACGACGATGAGCGGTGAGGGATAGAGTGCCAATGCCTTACCGATATTTTGCTTCATGCTAGTTCACCTTTCTATTCTTAATCTACCAGTTCTTTGTCTCCCGGATACTCTTATCAATCAATGATGGCAACGCATCCTCAAAGGCTCTCCTTCAGGATCTTGACGATCTCCTCGTGATCCAGTACCTTGTAGCCGCCCTCAAGGATAAAGGTCCCATCAGCGATACCGTCAATCATGTCTTCCGTCGCGCCGAGCTCGGAGATGTTCATGGCGAGGCCGAGCTCTTTCATCCAAGCTTCCATGGCCTTGAGGCCTTCCTCGGCAATCGCTTCATCCGTCTTGCCCTCTGGATTGACCTTCCAGACCTCGATGGCGAAGCGCTTGAATTTCGGCAGGCCGTACGGCAGGATGTGGCGGTAGTACGGCAGTGAGACGGCGGCGAGCGTCATGCCGTGCGTCGCATTCGTGTAGGCGCCGACGGCCTGTCCGAGCATGTGGACCATCCAGTCCGTGCTCTTGCCTTTGGCGATCAGCGTGTTGAGTGCCCAGGTCGCCGTCCACATCAGGTTGCTGCGCGCCTCGTAGTCCTGCGGATTCTTGTTGGCAATGCGGCTGGCATGCAGCACCGAGCGCATCAGGCCTTCGCTGATGTAGTCGCTCGTATTGTCGTCTTTGCCGGAGAAATACTGCTCGCAGATGTGGTTGAAGATATCGTAGATGCCGGCCACCATCTGGCGATGCGGCAGCGTCATCGTGTACTTCGGATTCAGGATAGCAAAGCGCGGGATGATCTTCTCGTCCGCGAAGACATGGCCAATCTTCTGCTTCGTCTCCTGATTGGTGATGACGGCACCGGCATTCATCTCCGATCCCGTGCCGACCATCGTCAGCACGCAGCCGACCGGCAGTGTCTCGCAGGACGGCTCCTCAAAGCGCAGGAAGTATTTCTGCCAAGGGTCCTCCTCACAGTTGACCGAGACCGAGACGGCTTTCGCATAGTCGCAGACCGAGCCACCGCCGACGGCCAGAAGGAAATCCGCCCGATGCTGGCGCGCAATCTCGATGCCCTCGTAGAGCTTCGCGAGCGTCGGATTCGGCATAACACCCGCAATCTCCGCCACATTCTTGCCCTGCGCCTCAAGAATCTTGATGATATCATCGTAGATGCCGTTCTTCTTGATCGAGCCGCCGCCATAGATCAAAACGACGTTCTTGCCATACTTCGGCAACTCCGCATTCAGATAGTCCAGCGATTTATCGCCAAAATAGAGCTTGCCCGGATTACAATATGAAAAATTTCCTAACATATATTCATTCTCCTTCTAGATATCGTCAGTCCTGCGGATACTCATCATCGGTGACGGGCTCGCACCATTCGTTGCTCGTCTCCGTGCCCGGGATCTCGAAGGCGAGATGGGAGAACCAGCTGTGCTTCTTGGCTCCATGCCAGTGCTTGACGCCTGCCGGGATCTCGACGATGTCGCCTGCTTTCAGGCTCTGCGGGGCTTTGCCCTCTCCCTGATACCAGCCCTCGCCGTCGATGCAGATGATGACCTGGCCGCCGCCCTGCTTCGCGTGGTGGATGTGCCAGAAATTGCGGCAGCCCGGCTCGAACGTGACGTTGCAGATGGTCAGCGGGTCGCCTTTTTTCGTCAGGACTTTCAGATACGACTGGCCCGTGAAGTACTTGGCATAGGCATCGTTGGGCTCGCCGAGACTGAAGAAGCCGCCGCGTCCCTCCGCATCAGTGGCATCGGCATAGGCTTCCTTGGCCACCGGGAAAGCGGCCCAGGCGTTCGGCCAGCCGGCGTAAAAGGCCAGATGCGTGAGCAGTGCAGCCATCTCCTCTTTCGTGACACCGTGCTGCCGCGCCGTCTGCAGATGGTAGCGCAGTGCATCGCCAGCGGTTCCCTTGCCGACGAGCGCCGAGACCGTCGCGATGCTGCGAAGCTTCGGCGAGAGCTCCGCTTCCCTCGCCCATACCTCGCCGAAGAGCACATCGTCGTTGAGCGCCGCGAACTGCGGTGCAAAATCGCCCAATGCCTTGCGTCCTGCTGTCTGTTTTTCCATGATGATTCCTTCTTCCTCGTATATCCGTGCCGCCAGATGCGACACACTTGATTTCCTTGTTTTCTCTATCGTAACAAAATAAGCATTTCATGTGAAATGCTTATCGAAAATCATCTGCTATTCAAAAATTGTATGGTATGACATCAGGTATCCCACCACTCTGAGAAGGTGTCTGGCGACCACAGGGCGACCTTATCCCCAATCTCGGGCGTCAGGAGCTGCCACGGAGCTCCTGTGCTGGCGGCGGTCAGATCCTGCATCGGGGCCTGCCAGGTGTGCTTGGCCAGGGCAAACTTCGAATTGTGAGCGGGCATGACATAGCGCGCCCGCAGGTCCGTTGCCGCCTGCGCTGTCTCATCTGGCAGCATGTGGATGCGGTGCCATCGGCGGTCGTACTGGCCATTTTCCATCAGGGCTAGGTCAAAGCCGCCGAACTGCTCGCCGATGGCGCGGAAGTGCGCGCCATAGCCGCCGTCGCCGCTGTAGTAGACCTTGTGCTCCGACGTCACGATGGCAAAGGAGGCCCACTGCGTCGCATTCTGCTCGAGCAGGCGTCCGGAAAAGTGCTGGGATGGCAGCACATGGACGTGGAAGTCCGGGAAGACCTCGATGTCCGTATCCCAGTCCTCCTCATGGAGATGCGCGGGGTCAAAGCCCCAAGCCTCGAAGTACTCCCCGACGCCCAGGGGGCAGACAATTTCCCCGATCTTATCCTTGAGCGCCATGATGGTCGGATAGTCGAGATGGTCCCAGTGGTCGTGGCTCATGATCAGGAGGTCGACGGCAGGGATGTCCGCCGCCCTGTAGACGTTGCTGCCCGGAAAGGCGCGATTGAGGAAAAACACCGGCGAGGCATAGCTGCTGAAGACCGGATCGATGAGGATGCGCCGGCCGGCGAGCTGCAAGTAGAACGTCGAATGGCCCATCCAGACGACGAAGTCCTCGCTTGCGTCCTGTGCCCAGAGGTCCGTCTTCGCGCTCGGCAGTGGTGCATCCGGCACCGAGCCCGTCTTGTCTTCCGTCAAGTAGTTCAGCCAGCCCGTCACGAGATTCTGGTTCTCGTCCTCCAAGACGCGCACAGGTTCGAGGCATTCAAAGCGCCCATTGATGTAATGAGGCGATGCCTGCATGCGCGCCAAGCGCTCCGGCCGGAATGGCCGCCCGAAGCGCGCGGAGTGCAGATACCCCGCGCCTCCGACCGCAGCCGCGCCGAGCACACCCAATCCCCCCAGTATAAAAGTCCGTCGATTCATCTTTTTCTCCATTCCGTCTCTGTTTCCGTCATTTCATCCTCTCCATGATAGCAAAATAAGCATTTCCTGTGAAATGCTTATCGAAAATCATCTGCTATTTTTTTTACGCATAGCACAAGCAAGAAACTTACATCAAAAAAACCGATATCAGATCAAGCGGTGCTCTTCTTCACCGACTTCATTGTGAAGCAGGTAGTCGAGGCTGTAGCGGCCAGGACCGGCGAAGATGACACCGAGGAAGAATGCGCCTTCCTCAAACGGACGCGAGGCCTGTAAGAGCGGTGCGCCGGAGGCGAGCTCGATGGAAGTCGCCATCATGAGATTGCCTACGAGGAAAAGGGCCATCGGGCGGTAGAACAGGCCGAGCAGGATGAAGAGTCCGCCGAATGTCTCTGCGATGCCGGAGAGCAGGCCGAAGAACGTCGGGAAGAGATGGATGCCGAGTGCGCCCATCATCGAGCCGAGCGCCGTCCACCCCTCAGGGCCGCTCAAGAGCTTCGGCACGCCGTGCCAGATGAAGGCAATGCCGATCAAGATGCGGAAGACGAGCAGGCCGATGTCCTTCTTCGACGCGATGATGCTGTTGATGTACTGCAATGATTTCATGATAATCGCTCCTTATTTCTATCACAATATTTAACGGATATTTATTATCTACTTATATGATATATGAAGTATGTGATAGACACAAGAACGATTTTTTCATTGACTAGGTATCAAATGCTTGCGTATTGCTGTCGCACAAGGAAATTCACAGTAAAAGTCCCGCCTGTCCGCATCGGAGATGGGACAGACGGGGCAAAAGAAGCGAGCGCAGCGCGGGGGAGCGATGCGCTCGCTGGGGGACTGGATTGGTACCTACGGCTTACTTCAGGTACTTCTGGAAGAACGCCGTGATCTTGTCGAACGGGATCTTCTCCATGTTGTCGTAGAGGTCCGTGTGGTTGGCACCCGGGATGATCATGAGTTCTTTGTTCGCACCCTTGAGCTTCTTGAAAGCACCCTCGCTGAAGTAGCGCGAATGGGCTTTCTCGCCGTGGATGACGAGCACCGGACTCTCGATCTCACCGGCGTAGGAGAGCAGCGGCATGTTCATGAATGAGAGCGCGCTCGTCGCGTTCCAACCCTCATTGGAGTTCACGGAACGCGGATGATAGCCGCGCTTTGTCTTGTAGTAGGCGTAGTAATCCTTGACAAACCATGGAGCATCGGCCGGCAGCGGGTCGACGACGCCGCCCGCACGCTTATAGGTGCCCGTGCGGTAGTCTTCCGTGCGCTGGGCGTTCAAAGCCTTGCGGTTGGCCATGCGCTCTTTGGCGATGGTAGCTGCGTCTTTCTCATAGTCGAAGTAACCGTTGGCAATCACGCGACTCATGTCGTACATCGTCGAGGTGACGGTCGCCTTGATGCGCGTGTCGATGGCCGCTGCATTGAGCGCCATGCCGCCGAAGCCGCAGATGCCGAGGATACCGATGCGGTCCGGGTTGACGTCTGACTCCGTCGAAAGGAAGTCAACGGCTGCCGAGAAGTCCTCCGTGTTGATGTCCGGCGAAGCGACATTGCGCACGCCGCCCGCGCCGCCGCTCTCCCCCGTGAAGGACGGGTCGAATGCAATCGTCAGGAAGCCGCGCTTCGCGAGCTCCTGTGCATAGAGACCCGAAGCCTGCTCCTTGACTGCACCGAACGGGCCGCTGACGGCGATGGCCGCGAGGCTGCCCTTCTTGGCAATCTTCGGCTCATAGAGATCCGCTGCAAGCTCGATGCCGTAGCGGTTGTGGAAGGTGACCTTCCGATGATTGACTTCTTTGCTCTCGGGGAACGTCTTATCCCATTCTTTTGTCAGATGCAATTTTTCTGCTCCTTTCTGCTCTGCGACCTGCTTCGTCGCGTTTGCCGCAGCGGGCTGGCTCGCCGCCTCTGCTGCCATGGCGTGACCGCCAAGGACAAAGGCTGTTCCGAGCACGGCCATCGCCGCTACCTTCTGCCAGAGTTTTTTCTTTGTCATAATAAAGCACCTCTTGCTTTCTGAAAACCATTTCAAACTCGTTCCTTGAACTGGTTTTATTATACGGCAAGAGGTGCTTCCATTACCAATACTTGGTTTTTATTCAATTTCATGCCTGTAAAGCATAAACCTCATCAGTCATGTGAGCCGAAGACTTCTTCGAGGCGGGCGCGCACAATGGCGGCGGCGCGCGAGAAGACCTGCTCTTTCTTCCAGATCAGATAGTTGTGGGAGACGAGTGCCGGGGCAAGCGGGCGGAAGGTCAGGTCGGGATGCTCGGGCCCTTCGATGGGAACCAGTCCCTTGAAGGACAGCAGGAGCCCCAGGCGCTGCTCGACGAGGAAGGCGGCGTTGTAGACGAGGTTGTAGGTCGCCCGGATGTCGAGTTCTTCGGGGTCCTTGCCGAGCCAGTGCGCAAAGACGTGGTCGCGCAGGAGCTGGCGCGAGAGGATGAGCTGCTCCTCGTAGAGGTCCTGCGGCGCAATGGCCTGCTTCTGCGCGAGCGGATGGTCCCTGCGCAGATAGAGCCCCCATTCGTCGTCGAACGGAACCTGACGGTAGACGAAGTCCGCCGGCGGCGTCTGCTGGCACAAGAGGCCGAAGTCCAGCACGCCCTTCTGCAGGGCGTCGAAGGTCTGCTCGTCATTGCCGCTGACGAAGTGGAAGTGGATCTGCGGGTAGGCGCGGCCCAGAGGCGTCAGGGCCTGCACGACGAGCCGCACGGCCTGTGTCTCGCCGCAGCCGAGATAGACGTCACCCGCGATGAAGTCCTCGAGATGAGCGAACTGGTCGAGCGTCTTTGTCTCGATGGCCGTCATCTCCTCGGCGCGCGCCTTGAGGAAGAGGCCGGCTTCCGTCAGCTCCATGCGGCGCTTCTCGCGCGTGAAGAGCGGCGTGCTAAGCTCCTCCTCGAGGTCCTGCAGTTGCCGCGAGAGCGTCGGCTGCGTCAAGTGAAGCTCCTCTGCCGCCCGCGTGATATTCCGATGGCGCGCGACGGCCAGAAAATACTTGAGGACGCGCAGTTCCATAATGATTCCTCCCCACTTAAGCAAATCAAATATCCAAGATCCCACCTCTGATTGGCTAATAGGATAGCATACTCTTTCTCAAGGAGCAACTCTGTTGCATCAAAAAAAGCCCGGTACGTTTTTCGTACCGGGTGTTCGGATTCAGTCTGTCCTTATGCCAGCTCATCTGCCTGTTTCCTGCGCCGCATGTAGAGGAAGCCACCCACGAGCAGCAGGGCCAGCACGATGCCGCCGACTGTCATGGCGATGTGCGCCTGATTGTAGATGCGGTAGCTCGCCTGCATCTGGACATCCTTGCCCTCTGCGATCGTCGCCTTGAGGTCCCAGGTCAGGCTCTTGCCATCACTCGAGACGCTGTCTGCGTTCTGCGTCTCCGGCTTGACGGGCAGGTTCAGCGTGAACCGGTACTGGATCTGGTTGAGCATGCTCTGCACCATCGCCTTGCTCTCGGGATCCTGTTCGCCCGTATCCATTTCCTCACCCTTGACGAAGAGGTCAAAGGTATAGGTGTCGTAGAACCACGATTTCGCCACTACAGCGCCAGCATTGCGGCCTTCCACCGCCGTGAACATATCGCCGCCCTTGGCCGCGAGCGTCTCGATGTCCGGATAGGAGACCTCAACCTCGTAGCCTGTCATATCGCCGTCCTGGATTTCCTTGACGACGGCATCGGGATTCTCCTTGACGAATTCATCCTTCGAGCCCTTCAGTGCCTCCGCGGCAAACATATTGCCGACCATGCGCGTCACCATCGTGCTGGAGCCATCCTCTTTGATGGTCACGCTCTCATCTGCCTTGATACAGCCTGCTGCTGCCACAGAGAACGCGACGAGCAGCAGGACCAGGAACATCCGCTTCACATTGCTCATTTTCCCTTTTCTCCCCTTTCCTTCTAATCGCTTCTTATCGCTTCTTGATTCACTTCCAGTATACAATGCAGGGAATCCCGACCGTACTGTACAAAATGACAGGTCAGCAAAAAACATCGAGCTGACCTGTCATTTCATACAGGACGGCATAAGAGCTGCCTGTCGTATACTATTGATGAGAGGAGTTTATGTTGCGGAGGTGATGCTATGTTAAAGCGATGTTTGACGATACTGGTGCTCATCTGGGGATGCCTGCTGTATGCGCCAACAGCAAGGGCTTGTGAAGAAAGCCCGTTGCCTTATTGGATGGACTATCAGGCGTTCCTGAGCGAATACCGCGCTGCCATTGCCGAAGGCCGTGATACGATTAGCGACTGGCCATTGAGCGCTGCGGCCAAGGTGGCCGGCCCCGAGGGGACGGGGTACGCCTTCGTCTGGATGGACGAGGACACCGTGCCGGAGCTCCTGATTGGCGATCCGGAGGGCTGGCATGTCTGGCAGGCCTACACCTGGAAGGACGGCAAGATCTACAATCTCTATCCAGAGGGCGACCCAAGCGGCGAGATGTGGATGACTGAGGACAGGCTGCTCTACCTCGATATCGCGACGATGACCTGGAGCTACCACGCCTGGTCCGGCAAGCGCGCGCACGCGACGGACCTGTGGTTCAAGGCTGCCTATACGCAGGACCTTGAGACGCACACAATCCGCTTCTACCGCGACGAGCGCGATGAAGACGGTGTTCCCATCTGGCACGAGGTCCGCACGGACGTCGAGAATGTCATCGCGATGATGCCGACGACGCGGATGCTCGAGCTCGACTGGCAGCGGCTCTCAGACCTGTCTGTCCCGGCTGACCGTGAACACGATTTTGAGACGGGGCCGACCCGCTTCTACCGCGGCGAAGACGATACGACCTGACAAGATTCTGCCACGCGAACTTCTGGCAGGTTCTTGTCGGACTTTCCTATCCTCACTTCGCCTCGACTGCATCACACAAAAAAGACACATGAAGCAATCGCAATTGCAGCATGTGTCTTTTCGTCTCGCTAAAAAAAGAGCTCCTTCAGCAGGAGCTCTCCCCCCAGACGGGGTGGCGTGCGGGCTTGAGGCTCCGCACGCGGATGAGGCGCAAGGCCTCGTGCATGTCGACGTCTTCGCGCAGGCCCTCTGCTTCGTAGACGCAGAGGGGGTCTTTGACGCCGAGCTCGCTGCCCGGCATATAGACGTATTCGTTATTCTCGGGATCGCCGTAGATGACGCCGACCCGGAGTTTTGATTCGGCAAGGACCATAGCTCTCCTCCTCAGAACATATCGCGGTGCCAGAGCACGTAGGCGCTGACGATGCTGATGCTCAGTGCGATGCAGATGACGTAGAGGAAGCCGTGCGCGTTGTCGGCGAACGGCACGGGCACGTTCATGCCGAAGAAGCTCGAGACGACCGTCGGGATGGCCAAGATGATCGTCATCGCGGCCAAGAATTTCATGACGAGGTTCTGGTTGTTCGAGATGATCGACGAGAACGTATCGGCGAGGCGCGCGAGGATCTTGCTGTACATCTCGACCATTTCCTTCGCCTGCTTATTCTCGATGATGACGTCCTCGAGGAGGTCCTCATCCTCTTCGTACGCCTTGAGGATGGGCGTCAGGCTCGTGTTGTTGCGCATGCGCAGCAGCTTGTCGAGCACGGCACCGTTCGAGCGGATGGCCGCGTTGAAGTACGTCAGGCCCTTCTGCAGCTCGAGGAGGCGCAGGATCTCGCTGTTCTTCATGTCGTGGCGCAGCTGGTCCTCAATCTCCTCCGAGAGCTTCGAGATCTGGCGCAGGTAGCGCAGGAAGTACGTCGCCGACTTGTAGAGAATCTGGAACAAGAAGCGCGTCTTCTTGTAGGTGCGGAACAGGCGCGACGTGCGCTCGTTGAATTCCGTGATGACCGGCGTCTCTTCGAGGCAGACGGTGATGATGAACTCATCCGTCACGATGATGGCCAGCGGCAGAGCGTCGTAGCTGTCCTCGCCGCGGAAGACCGGCACATTCGTCAGGACCATGACCGAGTTCTCCTCGACGTCCGTATGTGAGCGCTCTTCATCATCGAGTGCGGAGCGCAGGAAGTCGGGATCAACCTCGGTGAGATTGCTGACGACCTTGAGCTCGTACGGCGTCGGGTCGACGATGTTGATCCAGGAACCCTTCTCGAGCGTCTTGAGCGTCAGCTCCTGGAGAGGGCCGCTCTCCAGGGATTTGTAGATTTGCAGCATGGATAGAATCTCCTTTCTCGGGGAGGCTCCTGCCTGCTGCTCTTACCGGCGGGCCATGGAGACCACTCCCCCACTCGTATGCCTTCGTTTGGGATCTATCGCACTAGGGTGATCGTCCATGATCTCACCAGCCTTTCTTCTCTGTCTCAGGGTATCATAAGAAAAATGCAGCTGCCGCACAGGCAGCTTTTCCGCATTTCATTATATTACCAACGCCATAATCTTGTCCAGCATCCGCGTGTAAAAAATGTGTTAAGTCACAGCGGCCGCCAGCCTGCGCATCGCGCCCCATCTACGAGCAGGATTTCGCGCATAAAGGGCGAATCCATCCAATAAAGGAGCTGATACTATGGAATACAAGAATATCGACAGCCAGCACATCCTCGTGCGTCTCGACCCAAACGATGAAATCGTCACCTCGCTGATGCAGGTCGCCAAGGAAGAGAACATCGGGCTCGCCATGGTCCAGGGACTCGGCGCGGTCAAGAAAGTCGTCATGGGCGTCTACAACGTACCTGAGCAGCACTACAAGGCCAATACGCTCGAGGGCGCCTTCGAGATGCTCTCGCTGACGGGCACGATCGACACAATGGCGGGCAAGCCCTACAGCCACTTCCACATCGCCGTCGGCGACGAGCAGGGCGCGGCGCACGGCGGCCACCTCAACGAGGCCATCATCAGCGCGACGGCTGAGATCGTCATCACGAAGCTCGCGGGCAGCGTCGACCGCCGCAAGAGCGAGGAGACAGGATTGAACATCTGGCAGTTCTGAGATGCTTCCCACCGCAGCTACAAGAAAGGAATCCCCATGGACACCACCAATAAGAAGAATCTAAAATTTGCTATCTTTGGCGTCGGCGGCACGGGCGGCGTCATCGGCGGCTACCTCGCGAACGCCGACAATGATGTGACCTTCCTCGCGCGCGGCGCACACCTCGCCGCCATGCAGGAAAAAGGGCTGACAATCCACACGAATCACCGCGGCGATATCTGCCTCCCGAAGGTCAAGGCACTCAATGCCGCCGACTACCACGAGACGCCCGATGTGCTCTTCGTCTGCGTCAAGTACTACAGCCTCGAGGCGGCCATCGCGCTCGCGCGCCGCGTCGCCGGCCCCGACACGCTCATCATCCCAATCCTCAACGTCTTCGGCACGGGCGCTGTCATGCAGGAGAAGCTCGCAGGCCTCACCGTGCTCGACGGCTGCATCTACGTCTTTGCCAAGCGCAGCGGCCCCGGCATCATCGAGCAACCGCAGGAGATCCTGCGCGTCTTCTACGGCTTTCGCCCCGGAGAGGACCGCCGCCTCGCCGCCAAGGCCGAGGCGCTCGAGAAGGTCATGCGCGCGGCCGACATCCACGCGCACTTCACGGATGACATCCAGCGCGACGCCCTGACGAAGTTCTCCTTCGTCTCGCCGATGGGCGCGGCGGGTCTCTACTTCAATGTCACGAGCGAAGCGTTCCAGGTGCCCGGCGAGGTCCGCGAGACCTTCATCGGACTCATCAAGGAAGTCGAAGCGCTCGGCCACGCGATGGGCATCACGTTTGACCGCGACCTCGTCGCGACCGACCTGCGGCTCATGGACGCCTTCGCGCCGGGACTCACGACCTCCATGCAGCGCGACGTCGCCAGCGGCGGTCCGTCTGAATTTGCAGGACTCGTCTCCCGCATCGTCACGCTCGGCCAGAAGTACCACGTGCCCGTGCCGCTCTACACCAAGATCGATACATGGGGCAAGGCACACGGCCTCGCCTGAAACAAACAGCCTGCATCGCACGATGCAGGCTGTTTTTATGCCCTCTGATATTCAGAGCAGGACCTTCCGCGCCGTGATGTGGCGCCGGTAGAACAGGTAGATGAAGACGAGCAGTACGACCGTAGCGGCCCAGCTCAGCGGATAGGAGATCATGATGGTCGCGAACGTCGGCTCGGCCACGAAGGCCGTGTAGATCCAGGTGATGCGCACGCCACAGACGGTCACGAGCATCAGGAGTGCCGGCGGCAGCGAATGGCCGTAGCCGCGCATCGCGCCCGAGAGGATCTCGATGAAGACGCAGAGGAAGTAGAAGCCGATGATGTAGTAGATGCGGATGCGGCCGACGTCGATGACGGCCGGATTGTCGTTGAAGAGCGCGAGCAAGGGGTCTGCGAAGATGCAGGCCAGCGCAGAGAGCACGATGGTCACAACCATCGTCACGAGCAGGCCGAGCTGCGTCACGCGGCGGCAGCGCGGCAGATTGCCCGCGCCGTAATTCTGACTGACGAACGTCGTGACGGCCTGTCCGAAGGCGATGAGCAGGACGTAGATGTTGATCTCAATCGTGAATGCTGCCGTCGATGCGGCCATGACGACTGCCCCGAGGCTGTTGATGGCCGCCTGGATGACGAGGTTCGAGAGCGAGAATACCATGCCCTGGATGCCGGCCGGCAGGCCGATGCGCAGGATCTCCTTGGCGTAGCTGCGCTCGAGCCGGATGGCACCGGGCTCGAGTCGGATAATGCCGTGCTCGTGGCAGAGGCCGCGGTAGAGGATCCATGCGCTCAGATAATTCGACAGCGCCGTGGTCGCCGCGACGCCGGCCACGCCCCAGTCAAAGACGAGCACGGCCAGGAGGTCCAGCACGACGTTGAGCCCGCTCGCCGCCGCCAGTGCCTGCAGTGGCATCCAAGTGTTGCCGCGGCTCCGGTAGATGGCGGATTCGAAGTTGTAGAGGCCGATGGCCGGCATGCCGAGGAAGTAGATGCGCAGGTACGTTTCCGCCAGCGGCATCACGGAGGTTGGGACCGATAGGGCCTCGAGCATCGGCCGGGCCATGAGCTCGCCGATGACGGCCACCAGCACGCCGAAAATCAGTGCCAGCAGGAAGGACGTGTGCACCGCCCGGATGGTCTCCTTGAGGTCGTGCGCCCCGATGAAGCGCGCGATGACGACATTGGCGCCGAGCGAGACGCCCATGAACAGGTTGACGAGCAGGCCGATGATCGGCGAATTATTGCCGACGGCCGCCAGCGCCTCCGTGCTGACGAACTGGCCGAGCACCAGGACATCAGCCGTGTTGAAGAGCTGCTGCAGGACGCCGGTCATGGCCAGTGGCAGCGCAAACAAGATCATCGGCCCGATGATTGGTCCGTGCAACATGTCGATCTGCAGATGTTTCCCAAAATGCATTGCTTGACTCCTTTCTGACAGGATTCTACTATTATAGTATATCAGCATCACAAGCCGTACTACCAAAAAGTTAAGAGTCAAATCAACAAACGTTCAAAGGAGGTTTCTCATTGATTGCACGACCATCGCCCCAAAGAACCCTGTCCTTACTGTTCTTACTGCTCACCTGCTTCTGTGCCCTGCCGCTGCTCGCCGCGCCAGCAGCAGAAGCCGCCATCCCCACAGATCCCGCCTGGCGGCTCGATGGCGACCACGCGGCCCCGCCCATCCACTTCCGCAGGGACGAGCCGCTGCGGATAGCGGGCGGCGGGCAGCCTTCAAAGACTGCGCTGACGCATCTCCATGAGCAGCTAGGCCTGTCTATCGATACGCCCCTCTGGGTCATCGACCTGCGGCAGGAATCACACGGCTACCTCAATGAGGATGCCGTGAGCTGGCACGGAGTGGCCAATGCGGCCAATCGAGGCATGTCCGCCGCCGCTGTCGAGCAGGATGAGCGGCAGCGGCTTGCAGATGCAGTGGGCACGAACGTGCGGGCCGTGCCGATGGGCCACTACGATGAAGCCCATATCCCCTACACATTTGCCGAGGGCGTCACGGGCTTTGCCACCGAACGCCATATCGCGCGCAAGAGCGGCCTCGGCTACGTGCGCATCGCCGCGACGGACATGCGCTGGCCCGAGCCGCAGGCTATCGACGATTTCGTCAACTTCTACCGCAGCCTGCCCAAAGAGCACGGCTGGCTCTACTTCCACTGCCAGGCCGGTCAGGGCCGCACGACGACCTTTATGGTGCTCTACGAGATCTTGGAGCGCCCCGACTGCACGGCAGACGAAGCCATCGCGCATCAGCGGGCCCTCGGCGGTGCCGACCTCAGCAGCGGCGCGCGCTACGAGGGCATCTGCCACTTCGCCCAATACGTGCGCGAGAACCGCGCGACCGACTTCGCGCAACGATGGAGCGACTGGCTCAGCGCTCAGCAGTCTCAGGCGATTCAGCAGCCTGCTGCCTGAGTGCCTTGCGCTTCGCGCGGCGCTCCTTGAAGAAGCGCTTCATGATGCCGGCGCACTCCTCTTGCAGGACGCCGGCGGTCATCTCGGGGCGGTGGTTGAGCGCGGGGCAGCCCGGGATGTTGAAGACGGACTCGCAGGCGCCGGCCCTCGCATCGGTGCTGCCGTAGACGACGCGGTCGACACGGCTCATGACGATGGCGCCGGCGCACATCGGGCACGGCTCGATCGTCACGTAGAGCGTGAGGCCCGAGAGGCGCCAGCGGCCCTCTTTCGCGCAGGCCTCGCGTATCGCGATCATCTCGGCATGTGCCGTCGCATCGTGCCAGACCTCGCGCATGTTGTGGCCGCGCGCGACGACCTCCCCCTCGCGGTCGACGAGCACCGCGCCGATCGGCACCTCCTCGAGATCATAGGCCTTCTGCGCCTCCTCGAGCGCAAGCCTCATGTAGTAGGCATCCTCCTGCATTAAATATCCTCCTGTCTAGTACGGTCATTCCATTCTCGATACGAATATCATAGCCCAGTCCCGCTGCCATCGTCAACCGGACAGAAAAAAGCTCCTGCCGAAGCAGGAGCTTTTCTTATGCAATTGCGATTTGCAAGAGGCAATTATTTGAGGGCATCGCCGAGTTTTGCGTTCGTGTTGCGAGCAGCCTGGACGCTTTCCTCGAACTTTGCTTTCTCCTCGCCATCGAGCTTGATCTCGACGATCTTCTCGAGGCCGTTCTTGCCGAGGATACACGGTACGCCGATGCAGAGGTCCTTCTCGCCGAACTCGCCATCGAGGTAGACGCAGCACGGGATGAGCTTCTTGGCATCGAGAGCGATTGCCTCAACCATCGTTGCAGCAGCAGCGCCCGGTGCGATCCAAGCGGACGTGCCGAGGAGCTTCGTCAGCGTAGCGCCGCCGACCTTCGTCTGAGCGACGACGTCGTCGAGGGCTTCCTTGCTCAGGAGCTGCGTTACAGGGATGCCGCGCAGCGTTGCATAGCTGACGAGCGGAACCATCGTCTTGTCGCTGTGGCCGCCGATGACCATGCCATCAACGTCAGCCGGCGTAGCCGGATAACCAGCCTTCGTCAGAGCCTGTGCGAGGAAATAACGGAAACGGCTGCTGTCGAGCATGCCGCCCTGGCCGAGGATGCGGTTGCGCGGAAGCTTCGTGTCCTTGAGCGTCAGGAACGTCATAGCGTCCATCGGGTTGGAGATGATGATGAAGTAAGCATTCGGAGAATACTTGAGGGCCTGGTCAACAACGCTCTTGACAATCTTTGCGTTGACGCCGATGAGGTCCTCGCGGCTCATGCCCGGTTTGCGCGGCATACCGGACGTGACAACGACAACATCAGAACCAGCCGTCGGAGCATAGCCTTCCGGATCGTTCGGCAGCGCCGTAACGCCCGTTACCGTCGTGTCGAAGTTCAGCATATGAGCCGTCTGCATGATATCCATGGCCTTGCCCTGCGGAACACCTTCCTTGATATCGACGAGGACGACCTCGCTGCAGAACTTCTTCGTGGCAAGAACGTTTGCAACCGTTGCACCAACATTACCTGCACCAACAACTGTTACCTTCATAATAAATTGCCTCCTTATAGTTTGAAAGCGACATTCTGCGCAACTTGTCAGAATCCGCTTTCGGAATGCCAACAAAGTATGCATCAGACTTATGATTCATTACGTGTAAATTATAGCAAAGTAACCTCAAAAAATCAATGGATTCTGTGTACATTTTATTGCATCATTAGCATAATTTATTCATACCATGCAATTCCATCTGGAAATGGATGGCCCGATATCACGATGCCCAGCGCGATACGATGGCGCAGAATGCGGCAGGATGCATGAAAAAGAGGAACCTATTGGCTCCCCTTCCCTATTGCTATGCGCTTGTCAGGCTTGTTCCTCGAACATGTCCTTGCCTACGCCGCAGAGCGGGCAGACGAAATCATCCGGCAGGTCCGCGAACGGAACGCCCGGTGCGAGATCGTAATCGGGATCACCTTTTGCCTCATCATAGATCCAGCCACAGACCGTGCAAACCCAAACTTTCATCAGAAAAGCCTCCTTTGACTCTTGATATCCTAAAAAATATCTTACACTAAATACTTCTTCGGCTCTTTAATTCGCGGTCGCCCCTGCATTCTCCTGCTGCTCCTTGCGAAATTTTTTGCAGGTAAGAATGATTTTCGTATAGACCTCATATGGGATGGCCATGTTGCCTGCAATGCCGTGGCCCATCTCGATCTGCGGGCGGTTGCTGCCGTGGAAGTCCGTGCCGCCCGTCACGAGCAGGCCGTACTTCTCAATCATATGGGCGGCAAAGGCGCTGTCCTCTGCCGTGTAGTTCGGGTACCAGCGCTCCATGCCGTCGAGCCCCAATGCGTGTAGGCGCGCGATGGCCTCTTCCTGCTCGGCGCGCGAGAGTCCCTTGAGGCCGATGTTCTTGTGGAAGTGCGCGAGCGAGGTCACGCCGCCCGCCGCGTGGATGGCGGGCAGGGCTTCTTCTGCGGGCATGTTCTGGTCGAGGCCGAGCTCGCGCACGGCCGGGTCGAGGTAGTTGTCCCAGAGCGGCTGCGCCCTGTCGTAGAGGTGCAGCGAGACGAGGTAGCGCATGATGGCGTAGCGGTCGAGCTTGCCGAACGCGAACGGCTGGACCTTCTCGAGCGAGATGTCGATGCCCTTCGCGCGCACGTAGTCGATGATCTCCGGGATTTTCCCTTCCTTGACGCTGCGGATCCTTTCGTAGAGCTTCTGGAAGCTCGGATGCTCCGCATCGAAGCCGAGGCAGACGATGTGGAGCTTGCGGCCCATGAAGTCGGCCGTGAGCTCCATGCCATTGATGAAGTCGATTCCCTGCTCCTTGGCCGCAGCGGCGGCCTCCTCGTTGCCCGCGATATTGTCGTGGTCTGTCAGTGCGAAGGCCGAGAGCCCCACTTCCCTGGCGTGGCGCGCGAGGTCATGCGGTGTATAGCTGCCGTCCGAGACGAGCGAATGGACGTGCAGGTCAATGATGTTCATATATCGGTTTCCTTTCTAGTTCCTCTATCTTCTTCATCTGCGTGATAGCGCGTAAGGTCGCGCTGAGCCTCAAAGAAGTGGTAGACGGCTTCGGCGGCGGGCCGGTTCATGCCCGGTGCCTGCTGAAGCTCCTCGACGCTCGCCTCGCGGATGCGGGCGATCGTGCCGAAGTGGCTGCGCAGCGCCTGGCGCCGCTTCGGCCCGATGCCGACGATGTGGTCGAGAACGGAGACGAGGTTGCGCTTGCCGCGCAGCTTGCGGTGATAGGTGATGGCGAAGCGGTGCGCCTCGTCGCGGATGCGCTCGATGAGGTAGAGCGCCTGGCTGTGGCGCGGCAGGACGACCGGCTCGCTCTCGCCCTCCTTGAAGACGAGCTCGAACTGCTTGGCGAGGCCGACGACGGGCACATCTTTGTGGCCGCCCGCCCCGCGGATGATCTCGAGCGCCGACGAGAGCTGCCCCTTGCCGCCGTCGATAACGATGAGGTCGGGCAGTTCTTCCTCGGGCAGTCCGACATAGCGGCGCGTTGTGACCTCGCGCATCGAGAGGAAGTCGTCGGGCTTGCCCTCCGTACTCTGGATCTTGAAGCGCCGGTAGTCCGACTTCTTGGGCAGGCCGCCCTCGAAGACGACCATCGAGGCGACCGTCTCCGAGCCCTGGATGTGCGAGATATCGAAGCACTCCATGCGGTAGGGCATCTTCTTGAGGCCGAGGTAGTGGCCGAGCTCGCGCACGGCGCCCATCGTCTTCTCGTCGGCCTGCTTGATGCGCGCGGCCTCGTCGGCGAGGTATTTTGCCGCATTGCTCTCGGCCATCGCGACGATGTCGCGCTTCGTGCCGCGCTGCGGCAAGAGGAGCTGCACCTTCGTGCCGCGCTTCTTCTCGGTCAGCCAGCTCTCGAGAAGTGCCTGCTCCCCCTCGGCAATGGCCATCGGCAGCAGGATCTCGCGTGGCACGAAGGCCGCGCGGTGGTAGTACTGCGAGAGGAAGGCGGCGAGGATGTCGGCATCGCTCTCCTCCTCGCTGCCCTGTAAGAGGAAGTGCTCGCGACCGATCATCTTGCCCGCGCGGATGAAGAAGACCTGCACGCAGACGCCGATCTCCGAGCGCGCGAGGCCGATGGCGTCCTGGTCGCCCGCGCCCGTGACGATGTTCTGCTTCTCCGCGATCTTCTGGACGGCGCGCAGCTGGTCCCTGAGGCGCGCCGCCGTCTCGAAGTGGAAGGCTTCGGCCGCCTGCTCCATGCGGACTTTGAGCTCGCGCTCGACGTCCGCCGTGCGCCCCTCGAGGAAGAGCAGCACGGCGCGGATCATCGCCGCGTAGTCCTCCTCGGTGACCTTGCCGACACATGGCGCGAGGCAGCGCTTGATGTGATACTCGAGGCAAGGCCGGTCCTGCAGGTGGCGGCAGGTGCGCAGCGGGAAGAGCTTGCGCAGGAGCTTGAGGCTCTGGTGCACGGCCGTGACGTCCGTGTAGGGGCCGAAGTAGCGCGCGCCGTCCTTCGTCACGCGGTGCGTCAAGAAGACGCGCGGGTACGCCTCCTGCACCGTGACCTTGACGTAGGGATAGCTCTTGTCGTCCTTGAGGCTGATGTTATAATGCGGGCGGTGCTTCTTGATGAGGTTGCACTCGAGGATCAGCGCCTCGACCTCGGAGTGCGTCATGATGATCTCGAAGTCCGCGATATGTGAGACCATCGCCTTGACCTTTGGCGAATGGTTCTTGTTGTGCTGGAAGTACTGCCGCACGCGGTTCTTGAGGACGACCGCCTTGCCGACGTAGATGATGCGCCCATTGGCATCCTTCATGATGTAGACGCCGGGGCTGTCCGGCAGCAGCTTGAGTTTCTCCGCGACGATGTCCGTCAATCGCTCACGACCTTTCTGTTGAATTTCACTCCATTATACCGCAAATCCTCATGCAAATCACTAAGGTTTTCATTGGATTCCGCTGGATTCCGCGAGGGGATGGCCAGAGGCATTGCATTTCCACGGGTCATGTGATAAAATCAAGGCAGATTTAGAATTAGCAGCTGGTTATAATATCTGCTATCGTAATACTGTGATACAGGAGGGATTCCCCTATGTTCAAACGCGTTCTGATCGCCAATCGCGGCGAGATTGCGGTGCGCATCATCCGCGCCTGCGAAGAGCTCGACATCGAGACCGTTGCCATCTTCTCGGAAGCAGACGAGAATGCACTTCACGTCCAGCTGGCCGACCACGCCGTCTGCGTCGGCAGCGCCGATGCCACGGACAGCTACCTGAATAAAGACTCGATCCTGCGCGCAGCGCTCGAGACGGGCGCCGATGCCATCCATCCGGGCTACGGCTTCCTCTCGGAGGATGCGGACTTCGCGGAGCAGGTCACCGCGCACGGCATCACCTGGATTGGCCCGATGCCGGAGACGATCCGCCTCGTCGGCGACAAGGATGTCGCCCGCGCCTCGATGCAGCCGTCCGGCATCCCGATGGCCAAGGGCAGCGAGCCGCTCAAGAACAACAAAGAGGCCATCAAGATGGCCAAGGAAGTCGGCTACCCCGTCATCCTCAAGCCGGTCTCGGGCGGCGGCGGCAAGGGCATGTACGTAGCCCACAACGAGGATGACCTCAAGAACATCCTCGACGCACTCGTCGACCTCAAGAAGACGAACTACTACTTCGAGCACTACATCGAGCGTTCGCGCCACATCGAAGTCCAGATCGTCGCCGACAACTACGGCGAGGTCATCCACCTCGGCGAGCGCGAGTGCTCCATCCAGCGCCGCAACCAGAAGCTCCTCGAGGAGTCCCCGTCGATCGCGCTGACGCATGAGATGCGCAAGCAGGTCGGCACGCTGGCCGTCAAGGCCGCCAAGAGCGTCCACTACTCCAACGTCGGCACGGTCGAGTTCCTCTTGGACCTCAAGGACAACCAGTTCTACTTCATGGAGATTAACCCGCGCATCCAGGTCGAGCACGGCGTCACGGAAGAAGTCACGGGCATCGACATCGTGCGCACGCAGATCCGCATCGCTGCCGGCGAGCCGCTCGACATCACGCAGGCTGACGTCCACTTCCAGGGCCATGCCATCGAGTGCCGCATCAATGCCGAGGACCCGGACAACAACTTCATGCCGTCGCCGGGCCAGATCACGTTCCTGCACGAGCCGAGCGGCCCGCGCGTCCGCTTCGATTCGGGCGTGACGGCCGGTCTCTCGATCGAGCCGTACTACGATTCGATGATCGCGAAGCTCATCGTCCACGGCCGCACGCGCGGCGACGCCATCAAGATCATGCAGCGCGCCCTCAAGGAGTTCCGCATCGACGGCGTCAAGACGACGATCTCGCTGCACCAGAAGATCCTCAGCGACAGCTATTTCCGCACGGGCAACATCGACACGCAGTTCATCAAGAAGCGCATCGCCACGTACGAGGCGCAGAAGGAGAACGGCAAGAACTACCTTGCCTGATTCATATCCCATAAAAAAAGAGAGCCCCGAATGGGGCTCTTTTTTTATGGGGTCATGGCTCAAAGGACCGACATAAGCGCCTCTGCCTTAGCCTGCCAGTCTTCGGGGCAGGCGGCGCTGCCCTGGCACGACTCGGGGCGTCCGCCGCCGCGGCCGCCGAAGGCTTCGTTGACCGTGCGGATGACCTGCTGGCAACTGAGCTCTGCCCCGTCTGTTGCGAGGAACATGTAGTTGAGGCGCTCGCCGTTGCGGTAGAAAATGGCCGAGAACGACTCCGGGATCTCGCCGAGGCGCTTGGCAAGGGCCTTGGCCTCCTTCGGCATCATGTCCGGCTCGAGGAAGACGAATTTCTTGTGGCCCGCCTTTGTCGCGGCCGGATGCGCCTGCATCTCCGCGATGCGGTACTCGAGGAGCTTGCCCGTGCACTCTGTCAGGCGCTCAGAGAGCTCCTTCTTCTCCTGCTGCAGGCGCGCGACGCCATCCGGAAGCTCCGTCTCCTTGATGGACAGGAGGTTCGAGGCATCGAGGGCCGCGAGCATGTACTGCTCGAGGCGCTCGAGCGCCTCGCGTCCACAGAGGAAGCTGACGCGCGAGCCCTCCTTGTGCTTCTCGACCTTGAAGATCTTGACGAGTCCGACCATGCCGCTCGAGGTCGGATGCGTGCCGCAACAGGTGCAGGAGTCGCTGCCCTCTACCGAGACTATGCGCAGGATGCCCGTGAGCTTGTCATTGAACTTGCGCAGGTTCATCTTGGCCGCCTCTTCAGCCGGTACGAGCTTCGTCGTGATAGGGCGGTCCTCCTGGATCTGCCAGTTCGTGAAGCGCTCGGCCTGCAGGGCCTGCTGCCAGTCGACCTCCTTGTCGAGGTCGATGCCGACCATGTCCGCGCTCATGTGGAAGCCCACATTGTGCGCGCCGAAGAGCTTGTAGAAGGCATACGAGAGCATGTGCTCGCCGCAGTGCTGCTGCATGTGGTCGAAGCGGACGGTCCAGTCAAGCTTTGCCTGCACCTTCGTGCCGGGCTCCAAGGGCTCCTTCGTCTCGTGGAAGATCTCGCCCGCCTTCTCATGGACATGCGTGACGGCGAGCGCCTTGCCCGCCGCCGTCAGCGTGCCCGTATCGCTGAGCTGGCCGCCGCCTTCTGGGAAGAACACCGTCTGGTCGAGCACGACGGCGAAGCCCCCGTGATACGGTTCCGTGCGCACGACCTCTGCCTCACATTCCTTCTGCATGACATCTTCGTCGAATAAACGCTTTGTCTCCACTTTGCCTCTTCCTTTCTATTCTTCAATGCGATACAAGCCTGCATCAGATGTGCATCAGCTTATTCATGGACTCCTGCGCGCCGAGCAGCAGGATGGAATCGTCCGCCTGCAGGACGGTCTTCGGCGTGATCTCCACGTCGAGGCTGCCCTCGTGCCGGACGCCGAGGACGTTGACGTGGTAGACGCGGCGGATGGCGAGCTCGCCGACCGTGTGGCCTGCCCACGCCTCTGGCATGGCGATTTCATAGATGGCGTAGTTCTTGCTGAGCTCGAAGTAGTCGAGCAGATGGTCCGAGCCACAGCGGGTGGCCGTCCAGAGGGCCAGCTGCTTCTCGGGGTAGACGACCTCGTCGGCGCCGTTGCGCAAGAGGAACTTCTCGTGGATGCTGCTCGAGGCGCGCGCGACGATGTACTTCGCGCCGAGCTCGCGCAGGCGCAGCGTCGTCTCGAGCGAGCTCTGGAAGTCGTCGCCGATCGCGACGATGCAGGCATCGAAGTTGCGCACGCCGAGTGACTCGAGGAAGTGCCCGTCCGTGCTGTCCGCGATCAGAGCGCTGTTCGTGTAGGGCAGCACCTCGTTGACGAGCTCCTCATTCCGGTCCACCGCCATGATCTCGTGATGCATCGCGTGGAGCTTGCGCGCGACATGGCGGCCGTAGCGTCCGAGGCCAATCAATAATATGGATTTCATCTTTGTTACCTCATTGTATCAGTAAAGGGATTATCCTGCCATCAGCCGACGGTCAGCTTGCCCTCCGGCAGGCGGCACGGCACGGCCTTCTGGCGCTTGTGCAGCGCGTAGATCATCGTCAGCGCGCCGACGCGGCCGAAGTACATCAGGAGCATCAGCATCACCTGCGAGACGGGCGACAGCTTCTCCGTCAGGCCGATCGACAGTCCGACTGTGCCGAGCGCCGACGAGACCTCGACCATCGCGTCGATCATCTCCGCGTGGTCGACAAAACCTATCGCGATGCTCACGCCGAAGAACAGGAGCGCGTACATCACGAAGATGGCTAGCGCCTGGCGCACTGTCTCCATCGGGATGCGGCGCGACTGGCACTCGACATCGCCGCGCATGCGCAGGACGGAGACCATCGCCATGAGCAGCGCAAAGGCCGTCGTCGTCTTGATGCCGCCGGCCGTCGAGCCCGGCGCGCCGCCCGTCATCATCAAGAGGACCATGATGCAGCGGCTCCCCTCGCTCAAAGTTTCGATGTCCATCGTGTTGAATCCTGCCGTGCGCGTCGTGACCGACTGGAAGAGCGCCTGCCAGCCGCTGATCGGCTCCTGCGTGAAGAAGACGAGTGCTGGCACGGCGACGAGGACGACCGTCATCATGAGGATGATGCGCGTCTGGAACGTCAGCCGGCGCCAGTGCAGCCGATTGACCGAGAGGTCCGCCCAGGTCAAGAAACCAAGGCCGCCGGCCATGATGAGCCCCATGATCGTCAGGTTGACGAGCGGGTCGCCGGCATAGGCCATCAGCGAACCGCCGCCGCGCGGCCCCATGAGGTCAAAGCCGGCATTGCAGAAGGCCGAGATGGAGTGAAAGACGGCCATCCAGAGGCCCTGTAGCCAGCCGTAGTCGCGCGCGAAGACGGGCAGCAGCAGGCAGGCGCCCAAGAGCTCTGTGCCGGCCGTGAACTTCAGGACGAAGCGCAGCATGCGCACGATGCCGCCGATCTGCTGGGCTGAGATGGCGTCCTGCATCGTGCTGCGCTGCATGAGGCCGACGTGCTGGCCCATGCCGACCGTGATGGCGACAGCCATCGTCACGACGCCGAGGCCGCCGACCTGGATGAGCATGAGGATGACGAGCTGACCGAAGTGCGACCAGTACGAAGCCGTGTCGACGACGGTCAGCCCCGTCACGCACGAAGCCGAGACGGCCGTGAAGCAGGCGGGCAGCAGTGCGGCCCCCTGCCCATCCTGCGTCGCCCATGGCGTCATCAGCAAAAGCGTACCGGAGCCGATGAGCAGGGCAAAGCTCAGCACGATGATCTGGAACGACGAGAGGCGCCGCAGCAGGGAAAAGATATTCATGAAAACCTCCGCAAATAAAAACAGACAGCATCAAAGATGCTGCCTGTCGTCTTTGGCTGGTGCGGATGAAGGGGCTCGAACCCATACGCCTTGCGGCACTGGATCCTAAATCCAGCGCGTCTGCCAGTTCCGCCACATCCGCTCAAATCAACGCAGATAATTATACCATATCCTTAAATTCGCTGTCAAAGGCAAACTGACCATGCGATTTTTTACCTTAATAATATCAAGGCTTCGCGGCCCTGTCTTTCCCGATTTTCATGCCATTTTTGAGATTCCCCCCACAAAACGGAACTTTTCTAGAACTTTCGCCATCTGACTTTCAAACCGCCATACAGGAACCGAAACGACGGCCCACGGCATCGCATCCGAACAGGCAGACGAACAGGGCGCAAGATGTACTTGTCATCACGGGGGACTACACCCCTTTCGACATCCGCGTCCATATCACACAAAGGGCCGCCCCCGGCGTCGAAAACTTCCCCAGGACAGACCGACATGGGGGGGATGTGTCCGGCAAAATCCTGCCGCCCGCATCGTCGCTGCCATTCCCCCAGGGCATCCGGCTCCATGCGTCAGGATCACGAACGCCACGGCCCGGCATCCTCTGGCATCCTCTCGCGCGTGTGGGCGGTACCTGACGGCAGCACAAATACCATCTTTTACCATGCGTATTCCCTCGCGCGTGTGGGCGGTACTCGACGAGAGATTTGCAGGTCACTAAAAGTTACCCGCAAGTATTCCCTCGCGCGTGTGGGCGGGCCTTATTTGCAGGTCGATATTTTCGACTCGCAAATTCCTGCACCTCGACCGGCTCCCTGCCCTCGCCTGCCGAAACAACGCCTAAAGGACAGGGACCTCGCTCCCCTCGCTCGTGATCCTGACGACGGCGGGCGGCTTCATTCCCATTTTGGGAACGCGCTGCCACCTTCACAAAATCTTGATGTTTTGACCAATGGCAATTTGAAAAACTGCCATAGACACGCATGGACACGACTGTAAAGTCCTTTTTGTGGTGTACACTCTGGCACTTGTTTTACTTTGCTTTATTATGTATCATTATGTAAACTTAATCCAGTACAGCAAGACTTTTGTCCATTGTCATCATTATCATTATTGTGTTGTCTCTTCATCCTGATACGTTTTCATGCATTGCTATTACTTCCGATAGTAATAAATTATCGGAACTAATATGGGAAGTCAAACAACTGTGTTTTGAGAGAGGAACAGAGCAAAGTCTGGAACCAGCTCCCCGTCCGGCATCCCGTCACGGTCTCCTGATTTTCAAGGACACCCCGGCAGGCTCCACCCACGGCCCACACGTAGAAAGACGGCTTAGGCATCATGTAGCAGAAAAGGCCGCCCCATGTCGGCACGGCCCTCTAGAATCGTCTGTAGCGCGTTTGCAACCTCTCATGCATGTAGTTATATACCCCTGCCGTTCGACGCGCCTTGTAGAACGTCCTAGGCGACGAGAGAGGAAAATGTAGTGAAATGTAGTATTGCCGTCCGCTGAAAAACGTAGGTTTTTGTAGGTTCCCCTATCTGAAAAACCTAGGTTTTCCTAGGTCCTGCAAACGCGCTCCCCCGCGAAACTCTAAGGTTTTCTAAGGTTCTGCCACCTCGCCACCCTGCCAGAACATTGAGGTTTTATGAGGTCCTGCCCTTCTCACCGCCCCGAAAAAGTCAGGTTTTGACAGGTTCCTGCCCTTCTCACCGCCCCGAAAAAGTCAGGTTTTGACAGGTTCCCGCCCTTCTCACCCGCTCCAAAAAGGTACGGTTTTGCATGGTTCCCCGGCTCACTCGACTTTGTTGCCGCTGCCACTGTCTGCCGCCTTGCCCGGCTGTGCCGGCTGCTCCCGATCCGCGCCGCGCCGTGCCATAAGCTCGCCAATCTCATTCCAGTGAAGTTCCTTTGCTGTCTTTTCATCCATCATGCCCAGGAGAATCATAGCAAGCCCGACAAGGCCGCGCCGCTCCAACGTTCCGGCCCATGTCTCTGAAACATACAGGTCCATGCTTGCTCGAAGCTGTGTCATGCCCTCGAAGTCAATCAGATGAACGGCCCGCGCTTCCTGCTTGTCAATGCCCGCCCGTGCCTGCTCGTAGTTCATCAACTGAGATTCCAGGGCGGCCTGTTTCCGCTTGATCTCAAGCATCTGCCCCCTGATTCGTTCCCGTCGCTCCATAAGGGCCTCGACTGGACTGCCGCCCGCTCCCCTCGTATGCCCGCCGCTGTGAAAATTCCCGCTACTCCCTAGGCCGTCCATACGGTCCAGTTCTCGCTGTAGCTCTCTCAGCTGCTTGCCCATGACTGACAAACTCCCCCGCGCCTTGCCCAGGTGTTTGATATAAAGCCGGGCGGCCTTTATGCACTCTTTCCTTGTTGCGATAATCATGCCGTTTTTCATCATGCCGTTTTCAATCATGCTTGTTGTCCTCTCTCCATAATCGCAAAAAGACGGGATGACTTTCACCCCGTCCAAAAAATCATCTAGCCTTTATTCATGATCCCCCCATTTCTCCATCTTTTCGCGTTCCTCGTTCAACCATTTTTCTGCCGCGAATCTGCTGTAGAACCCTTTGTACAAAGGCCGCCCGCCGTATCGCTGCACGGAATCCATGCACGCATACCAGGAATCAAAGACGCCTACCGCCCAACCTCTGGCAACTGCATAGCAGATGAAGGGCCGTTCTAACGGTTCCCGCATTGAATCACCGTCCCTTTTTCTCGACATGATCTAGAAACATCGAACAGGCCGGGAAGAAGTCCAGTTTGACGACCCCCGTTGCCCCGTCCCTGACTTTTGCTATATCCAGTACAGCCGTATTGTCGTAAACAATCGTGCCATCTTCTGCAAAATGGGAATCCCTCTGGATCAGCATAACGACGTTCGCATCCTGCTCTATGCTGCCGCTGTCCCGTAGGTCCGAAAGACGCGGCAACCGGCCCTCTTTGTCGTTCGCCCGGTTCAGCTGAGACAAGGCCAGGACAGGGACCTGCAACGCCTGTGCCATGTTCTTCAACATGCGTGTAATATAGCTGACTTCCTGGACGCGGTTTTCTTTCTGCCGGCTCCCTGCACTCATCAACCCGATATAGTCGATGATAACCAAATCAAGGCCGCCCGCCGCCTTGACGCCTTGCGCCGTCCGCCATATATCAAGCGGGGTTTGGTTTGTCGTGTCGCTGACGTGCACGCCCAGGCGGTTCAATTCCTCGTACCCCTCTATGTATTTGCCCCGTTCTTTTTCTGTCATCGCTCGTAACTCAGGGGACTTGAATTTTGCATTGTCAACGCCTGACAGCAGCGAGACAATGCGCCTTGCTGTCTCTGTGGCATCCATCTCCATTGTGAACCAGAGAATTTCCTTTCCGGCACGGGCGGCATTTATGGCAATGGTGCACGCCAACGCGCTCTTACCATGTGACGGCCTGCCCGCGACGATGACAAGATTGCCCGGCTCCATTCTGCCAATATGGGCATCAATCCCACGGATACCAGTTTTCACGCCGATATGCTCGCCACGTGCTCTCCGATTAATGTCATCTTGAAGGGCAAAGACAAGGGCCTTTGCATCATACAGCCCTTTATGCTCTGCAAGCTGCATCCCCTTCATGAAGGCCGCTTGCAGGCTGTTTTCGGCATCCTCGACGCTCTTGCCCATGTCGCACGCTTCACCCATCGCCTGACGTGCCAAGGCGACAAGCTGCCGCCGCTTGCTGTAGTCCTTGACGGTCTGACAATAGCCTTCAACGCCTGCCGCCGTTGCTTCAACTTTTCCCAGGTACGTGACGTAGGGCACGCCGCCCACTTTCTCAAGCATCCCGGCACGGCGCAACCTCTCGGCAAGGTTCACAAGGTCAATGCTCTCACCCTGCAAAGCCATTTCCTGCATGATCTGGAATGTCACCTTGTGCGCCTGCTTGTAAAAGTCCTCTGGCTTGATAAGGCCGCTCACATGGGGGACAATGCTAGGCTTTATCAGAATGGCCCCCAGAACTCCCTGCTCTGCTTCTAGGCTGTACATCTCTGTTTCTTTCATGGTCAAATCATCCCTTCCTGCTCCATCCGGCGCAACATTTCTTCATGATTCGCCTTAAGCTGTGCCGCGTTCTCTTGATTCCTCTTGTCAATGCTTTCCTGTGTAGGAACGAATGGCCCCGACGCGGGCGGCTTTACCTTTTGTTTTTTCCGTTCCTGCATGTCCCAGGTTCTCGCCTTCTGTTTCCAGCTCTTTACCAGCTTGTCGTTGCTGTCATACCATCTCCCCCCTTTTTCATTTGCTGTGTAGAAGTTGAAAAAATCTTTAGCATCTATCACCAGCCCGTTTTCCTTGACGTACTGTTCCACCTCATCCAGAGAAGGCGAAACGAACTCTTTCTTCTTCCTGGAACGTTTAGTGTTTTGTGTGGCCCCTATATACTCTTTCTTTACTACTCTTATACTCTGTGGGCAATTTATTGCCCTAGTTTTGGAAATAGATTGCCCTAGTTTGGAAATAGATTGCCCTAGTCCGTCATCGTTGGGGCAATCAGTTGCCCTAGTATCTTGATTACTAGGGCAATCAGTTGCCCTAGTTAAAGAAACGTCTCTACGCTTGATAGCCTGCCATAAACGATAGGTTTTCTCAGTTTGATAAATCAGCCGGCTGCACGTTCTACCCTCGATTTTGATATAACCGCTCCGTGATAAGTCGCCTATCAGGTTCTTGATCTGCCTTTCCTGGACGCCGATATAATCCGCCAAAAATCTATTCGACGCGCTACACGGCTTGTTTGTTGACAAGATGACAATCATTGCCAACAAAAGGCGGTGTTCACATGTAAGGCGTTTTTCTTCTCGCTGCACCTCGCCCGTTTTTTTGTCCCGCCGCTCCTTGACGTATGTACTATTCACCAAACTATGCGGCACTTGAACAAAAAGATTTTTTTCTTGCTCCACAATCTCACCGCCTTTCAAGACGCAAGGCAGGAATCGCCATGATCCTGCCTTTGCTTATATTGCTGTATATCTGTTTCCGTGATAAAATGACTTTAGGTTTTGAGTCGGTCAAAACTTACTGCCGTCAGGTGCTCCACACGCCTGACGGCTTTTTGTATGCTCCGGCTCCCAACTCGCCCACGCATGGACAACACGCGCCAAACGGTCTGCAAGGTCCTGGAACCCCTGCTTAGAACTGAATACGTAGGACACCACCCCCCTTTTTCTTGATGGTACACGTGATAAGCATTGCTTTTCCCTCGCTGTTCTCAAGGGCCGCAACCCACACATCGCCGTCTGTGTCGTCATGCGTCAGGGACTGCAAGGCAAATTCATTTTCAAACGCTGCAATGCGCTCTTGCACCTGTTTCGGGATGCTTTCCCGTTGTACTTGCTCCATGCTCAAAACCTTCTTCCCAGTTTGTCTACCGTCTCAATGCTGACAAGCCCCATGTCGCTGACTCTCAGGCGCAAGTTTACTTTCGCGGCATCCACGACAATAAGGGCCGTTTCTTGATATTTATCTGGCTCAAAGAACAGCAGGCCCACGCTGCAATCCTCGTCGCGGTACTCGTAGGCATCCACGACCACGCGGCGAACACCGAAAAGGTTCACGCCGTTGATGGATACCGTTTTGGCGTCCTCGATGTAGTTGTTCAAGGCCGTCTCGATCTCGTCGGCAAGCTGCTCCCATTCCGGTTCATCGTTATCTGCATCGTCGGCCTGTATCGCTCTTGCAAGGTCATCTAGTACGACGAACACGCTTTCCTGTTTCTCTGTAAACATCATGTCAATCATCCTTCCTGTACTCTTGTAACCTTCGGGCGGCCCAATCTGCCCGCCGCTTTTCCTTCTCTCGCTCTCTCAGCCGCTCCACAACGTGCCTGTAGCTCCAAACGTATATGGTTATATACGTCGATGAATCAAGCGCCTATAGCGGGCGGTTCAGGGCTACATGGTCTGCCGCTCAAAGCGTCCCCAGGATATACCCCAGGCCGAACAGCATAACCGCCATGCAGGCGACAAAGCCGCCGCCTACTTCCAGTTCTTCCTGCTCGTTCATACGCTCACCCTCTTTCATTCGCCGCCCGTCATCTCGTAGTATTTCCGGCGCAAGGTGTGACCATGACGCGGGATGATATATCCCTGCTGTTCCAGTCTGTCATTGATTTTCTTGATGATCGAATAGGCAAAGCCCACGGAACAGCCTGTATCTGCTGCCACTTCCTTTGCACCGATGAACCGGGACGGCGGCCTTTTCTCGTCGCGTTCCTGCTCCATCTCGATAACCCCCTTTGTACTGCCGCCCGCCTTCGGGCGGCTTTTCACATGTCCAGAAGCTCCGACGGCTTCACGCCCAGGGCCTTTGCAATCTTGCCCAACGTTGGCAATCTAGGCTTGCGCCCTTTGGTCATGACGCCATAGATTGCCGTTCTCGACAATCCGGCCTTGTCTGCCAGGTCCGCCTGTGTCAGGCCCTTGTCTGCCATAAGGGCAAACAACTTTTTCCTGTTCATGTTTTCACCCCTTTTGCACTCTTTTTGCATCACTGACGAATCAGAACAAGGCTTGACGGCTCGACGCCCAGGGCCTTGCCAATCTTGTAGAACGTCGGCGCGCTGCCGTTGCCGCCATGCGTGACGTACCGGCAGGCCGTCTGCTGTGAAACGTGCGCCTTCTTTGCCAACTGTGTAAGAGTCATGCCCTTGTTCGCCATTGCCAGGCGCACTGCTACGGTGTTGATCTCCATACTGTCCACCCCTTCCATATATGCGATTTATGGTAGTTAGTACATATTATTGTATTTTATCGCTTACAAATACAACTTTATGTTTCTACACTGCTACTATATCATACCTGATACAGTATTTCAAGGCAAAAAATCAGATTTTCATTGAATATAATCTACTTTCCTGTTATATTTATGTTGGAGGTGCTGTAAATGCAACTAAACGAACGATTGCAACAACTACGAGAAAAGGCCGGTTTTGAAAATGCAAAAGCCTTTGCAAAATCTATCGGTATGCCTTACTCGACATACTCGACATATGAATCCGGGAAAAGTGAACCAAAGGCGACGGCACTCGTGACCATTGCCGCCGCGCTGCATGTCTCTGTGGATGATCTTCTAGGCTACCACGTTGACGACTTCGACAAGGCCGCCGCGCTGTTCCATGAATCGACCGGCAAAACAGCCACGCTCGATGAATCAGGCGTGACGATAGCACCAAAAGTTGGTGGCGGTGTTATGTGGACTCAGCCAATCAGCAAAGAATCTTTCATCCAGGCAATCAATGACGCCGCCGCACGCTTCGATAGGAACCTACGCCCGCGCCTGTTAGCTGACGCCATTATAAACAGCGTTGACCGTGCCTATTTAAAACAGCACCCACGCGCGAAAGGCGGCAAATCCGACGACCTTGCCGCTGCCTTTCAGGACCGTCTTTTGCAGATACTTCTGGAAGGCGAACAGAAGCAGGGCACGGCATTGGAAAAAGCCGCTTATCGTGCTTACGTCCGCGACAATGTGAGTGACATCCTCGACAAATGGCATGAAGAACACGACGCCGACACCACGCCGCCCGCTCAGGATCACGACGACGCCGACGTCGAGAAGGCAAAAGAAAAAGGCCCCCACTCGAATGAGTGAAGGCCCCAGGCGGTTGATTTTGTAGACAAGGGATATTATAGCACATCCCACCGCCAAACGTAGAGAGGAAACCATCATGACCGACCAAAACCACACGGCAGGCCGCCCACATGGGGAAGGTGCTGCACATGCCTAAGACTCGCACGCCCCACGTGTACAGCTACGAGAAAGACGGCTCCACGCTGTACTACGTCACGTTCTACTGCAAGCAATGGGACGGCACAAACAAGAAAATCAAGAAAATGGGCTTCACGCGGCAGGCCGACGCCGCCCGCTACGAGCAGGACTACCGCGACCGCCTGGCAGGATCACCCGCCATGACCTTTGCGGCCCTCTGTGACAGGTTCCTTGATGACTACAAACACCATGTCAGGGAATCCACCTACATGACGCGGGCAGGCGTCATAAAGCAGATGTTTGTTCCCGCTTTCGGCTCTATACCGTTGAACGAGTTGACGCCCGTAAAGGTTCGCGAATGGCAAAACGGCCTTATAGCAAGCAAGCATTACAAGCCGTCCACGTTGGCAAATCTTCACGGTATACTTGTGACCGTCCTGAACTTTGCCTGCAAGTATTTCAGCCTACCGCAAAACCCTGCTGCCATCGCGGGCGGTATGGGATCGCTTAAGGCAACAAGGGCCGCCCAACACTATTGGACGCGCGAACAGTTCGCCCGCTTCATCCTGTCAAGACTCGCCCCCGAACATATTGCCATATTCTCCACGCTATTCTGGACAGGCTGCCGTATAGGGGAATGTATGGCACTGACAGCAGGCGACATTGACCTAGAACAGGGCGTTATGGACATCAACAAGACGATGACAAAAACAGAACGCGGCTACATCGTAGGGCCACCGAAGACGGCTCATAGCCGCCGCAAGGTATCCTTGCCGCGCCCGCTTGTCATGATCCTAGCCGACTGGATACAGCGAACCGACGCCCGCAACAATGACCGCCTGTTTACCAAAACGCGGGATGACTGCCTAGATATACTGAAACGCCGCGCCAAAAAGTTGGGCCTGCCCGTCATCCGTCTGCATGATCTCAGACATTCCCATGCGTCCATGCTCATCAACCTAGGCACGCCGCCTAAAGTGGTGCAAGAACGTCTAGGCCATACATCAATCCAGATGACTCTTGACCTGTATTCCCATCTGTATCCAGAAAAGCAGAAAGACGTTGCTGACAGGCTTTCCCAATACTTCTAAGCCAAAAACAGAACCATTTTAGAACTTTAAGTGCAAGAAAACGCCTGTAAAACCTTGATATATAAGGATTACAGGCGTTTATATTATTTATTCGCTGTCAATTTCTAAGGATTGCTCAGAACCAGGAAAGCGGACCCTCGAAGAGTCCGACGAGCCAGGAGCCGATGCTGAAGCCCTCGGGCACAGCCTCGGCCACCATGTCGACGCGGCCGATCTCCTCGCCGTCATAGGTGAGGATGGCCGAGCCGACTTTTGTGCCGGCCGTCAGAGGCGCATCGATGACCTTCGGCACGTCGTAGTTGACCTTGACATGGCTCGCCTCTTCGCCCGGCAGCAGTGGGTACTCGATGTCGATCGCCGGGCGCACGACGGTGCGCGCCTGCGTGCCGCCCTTGACCCAGACGTGGCGCGAGGCCTCTTTTGCCGTCGGCCCCTTGGCGAGCGTCACATTCGCGAAGCCGTAGTCGAGAATCGCGCGCATCTCGGGGAAGCGCGCGTCTTCGCTCGGTGCTTTCATCAGCACGGCGATGAGGTGCACGCCCTGGCGCTCGGCCGAGGCCGCGAGGCAGCCGCCCGCCGCGCTCGTCCAGCCCGTCTTGATGCCCGTAATGCCCTCGTAGTGGCCGAGCAGCTCATTCGTGTTCTCCGCTAAGAGCGTCTTGCCCGCCGGCGCGATCCACGTGACGCGGCGCTCCTTCTGGCGCACGAAGTCCCGGAAGACGGGGTTCTTCATCGCGTACTGCGCGAGCCGCGCCATGTCGTGCGGCGTCGAGTAGTGGTTGGGGTCTGTCAGGCCGTTCGGATTGGCGAAGTGCGTGTTCACCATGCCGAGTTCCTGTGCCTTCTCGTTCATGCGCTCCGCGAAGACGGCCGCGCTGCCGTCGATGTGCTCCGCTATGGCGACGGCTGCGCCGTTGTCGGAGACCATCATCATGCCGCGCATGAGCTCCTCTGACGTCAGGACGTCGCCGCGCGCGATGTGCAACGGCAGGTCCTCCGTGCTGGCCGCTACCTGCGAGATCGTGATCTTCGCGTCAGGCGGCAGGAGCTGGATGCCCAAGAGGCACGTCATCATCTTCGTCATGCTGGCCGGATAGTGGCGCTCCTCGCCGTTCTTCGACCAGAGCACGCGCCCCGTGTCGGCGTCGATGAGGATGGCCGCCTCTGCCTGGATGTCAGGCTCTGCTGTTGCAGCTCGCACCGACGTCATCGACGACAGCGACAGGCAGACAGCCAGCAGCATTGTGCCGACTCCCACCCGGCCCAGTTTACGGATATACCGCAGGATTCCCAAAGAATCACCCTTTCCTTCCATGAGTACCACGAGTACCCATCATTACCGATTGCTTTGATGATTACGGTCTCATTATAGCACGGATAACGGACAGATGGAACGGACAGCAGTCATCTGCCTCACGACTCGCGCGGCATGGCGAGGCGCAGTGCGTCGCCGATGGTCTCGGCGCCGTAGAGCGTGATGCCCTCGACGCTGCCCTTGAGCTGGCGGTAGTTCTTCATCGGCAGCACGACGTGGCGGAAGCCGAGGCGCTTCGCCTCGTGGATGCGCAGGTCGGCCTGGCTCACGGCGCGCACTTCGCCGGAGAGTCCGACCTCGCCGAAGACGATGGTCTTCGGTCGCAGGAGCCTGTTTGCAAAGCTCGAGGCCATCGCGACGCAGATGCCGAGGTCCGCCGCCGGCTCGTCGATGCGGATGCCGCCCGCCACCTTGACGTAGACGTCGCAGGCGCCGACCGACAGGTGGACGCGCTTCTCGAGCACGGCCAAGAGCAGCTGGATGCGCTTGATGTCGACGGAGTCGGCCGTGCGGCGCGGCGGCACGTAAGGCGTCGGCGCGACGAGCGCCTGCAGCTCGACGAGCAGCGGCCGCGTGCCCTCGACTGTCGGGATGATGACGGTGCCCGTATCCTGCTCGCGGTCCGACAGGAAGAGCTTCGAGGCGTCGGGCACGTCGACGAGGCCGACGTCGCGCATCTCGAAGAGGCCGAGCTCATTCGTGCTGCCGAAGCGGTTCTTGACGGCGCGCAGCACGCGGTACTCGGCGTTGCGCTCGCCCTCGAAGTAGAGCACGGTGTCGACGATGTGTTCGAGGACGCGCGGGCCGGCCAGCGTGCCGTCCTTCGTCACATGGCCGATGACGAAGGCGGCGATGCCGTTCGTCTTGGCGATTCGCAAGAGGTCGACGGCGCACTCGCGCACCTGCGAGACACTGCCCGGCGCGCTCTGCACGTCCGGCTTGAAGATGGTCTGGATGGAATCGATGACGAGCAGCTCCGGCTTGACGTTCTCGACATGCGTCTCGATCGTCTCAAGGTTCGTTTCGCTGACGACGAGCAAATCGTCGGCGAGAGCCTGCAGGCGGTCGGCGCGCATGCGGACCTGCCGCGTGCTCTCCTCGCCCGTCACATAGAGGACCTTCTTGCCCTGCCGCGCGACGTCGGCGCAGACGCGCAGCGTCAGGCTCGACTTGCCGACGCCTGGGTCACCGACAATCAGGACCATCGAGCCCGGGATGATGCCGCCGCCCAAGACGCGGTCGAGCTCGCCAGAGCCCGTCAGGAAGCGCGGCATGTCCTCGAGCTTGACCTCGGCGATTGGCTGCGGCTTCTGGGCATCGGAGAGCCCGAGGCGCAGGCCGCCTCCTCTCGTCGTCGGCTCCGGCGCGACGGTCTCCTCAACAAGCGTGTTCCAGGCGCCACAGCCTGGACAGCGCCCCATCCACTTCGGGGTGTCATAGCCGCATTCCTGGCAGACGTAGACGGTTTTCTTTTTCTTTGGCACGATACATCCTCCAATCTTCTCGTGTATCTCACAAAGTTCAGCGCTGCAGCAGGCGCCTGAGCAGACGTATGGTCCACCGCCCGAGCCAGGCGATGGACCATACGGCGTTCAGGATGAAGTTCTGCAGCCTCGCCCAGAGGCCTTCCGGGCGCAGTGTGTTCTTTCGCCCCATCATGCCTCCACTGGCTTATCTGCCTTATCCTGTACGTTCTTCTCTTTACTGTCTTTGCTGTCTTTCTCCGTCTCCTTGCGCACGAAGTCGAGCTTCGCGCCGTTCTTGCGCACCTGAATCGTGTCGCCGCGCTTGAAGTCGCGCGCGAGCAGGTGCTCGGCGATCTCGTCCTCGATGAGCTTCTGGATGGCGCGCTTCAGCGGGCGCGCGCCGTACTTGAAGTCCGTGCCCTTCTCGACGAGCACGTTCTTGGCCGCGGGGCTGACCTCGAGGCGGATTTCCTTCTCCGCGAGGCGCGTGCGGACGTCGCGCAAGAGGATGTCGATGATCTTCGAGAGCTCTTCGCGGCCGAGCGGATGGAAGACGATGAGCTCGTCGATGCGGTTGAGGAATTCCGGCTTGAAGATGTGGCGCACTTCGCCGAGCACGCGCTTCTTGGCCGCATCCTCCGCCTCCTGCTTCTCGTCGCCGGAGCCGACGGCAAAGCCGAGAGCCGGCGCGCTCTTCTTCAGGAGGGTTGCACCGGCGTTGCTCGTCATGATGATGACGGTGTTGCGGAAGTCGACAGTGCGCCCCTTGCCGTCCGTCAGGCGGCCGTCGTCGAGCACCTGCAGCAGCACGTTGAAGACGTCAGGATGCGCCTTCTCGATCTCGTCGAGCAGGATGATGGAGTACGGCTTGCGGCGCACGGCGTCCGTGAGCTGGCCGCCCTCCTCGTAGCCGACGTAGCCCGGGGGCGCGCCGACCATGCGCGAGACGGCGTACTTCTCCATGTACTCCGACATGTCAAAGCGGATGATGGCGTCCTCCGTGCCGAAGAGCGCCTCCGAGAGTGCCTTCGCAAGTTCCGTCTTGCCGACGCCCGTCGGACCGAGGAACAGGAAGGATCCGATTGGACGCTTTGGGTCCTTGAGTCCGGCACGCGCACGGCGGATGGCCTTGCTGACGGCCTCGACGGCCTCCTGCTGGCCGACGACGCGGCGCGTGAGGATTTTCTCCATGTGCAGCAGGCGGTCGGACTCCTTCGCCGCGATCTGGCGCACGGGCACACCCGTCCACTGCGCGACCACGTCGGCAATGTCGTCGGCCGTGACCGTGATGCGGCTCTTGCCGCGCTTCTCGAAGCGGCGCTTGGCCTCCTCGAGCTCTTCCTTGACCTTCTGCTCATCGTCGCGGATGCGCGCGGCGCGCTCGTAGTCCTGCGCGGAGATCGCCGCTTCCTTTTCCACGCCGAGCTTCTCGAGGCGCGCGCGGATCTCCTGCAGCTTCTCCGGCTGGGCGACCTGCTTCATGCGGACCTTCGAGGCCGCTTCATCCATGAGGTCGATGGCCTTGTCCGGCAGGAAACGGTCGGTGATGTAGCGGTGCGAGAGGCGCACAGCCGCCTCGATGGCTGCGTCCTCGATGCGGGCGCAGTGGAAGGCCTCGTACTTGCCGCGCAGTCCCATGAGGATCTTCTTGGCGTCCTCGATGCTCGGCTCCTCGACGAGGATGGTCTGGAAGCGGCGCGAGAGCGCGGCATCCTTCTCGAGGTGCTTCTTGTACTCGTCGAGCGTCGTCGCGCCGATGATCTGGATCTCGCCGCGCGACAGGGCGGGCTTCAAGATATTGGCCGCATCGAGTGCACCCTCCGCCGCGCCCGCGCCGACGAGCGTGTGCATCTCGTCGATGAACAGGATGATCGTGCCGTCCTGGCGCACCTCGTCGATGAGTCCCTTGAGGCGCTCTTCAAATTCACCGCGGTACTTCGCGCCGGCGACGAGCGAGGCGAGCGACAGCGAGACGACCTTCTTGTCCTGCAGCATGTACGGCACCGAGCCCTCGACGATGCGCTGTGCGAGTCCCTCGGCGATGGCCGTCTTGCCGACGCCCGGCTCTCCTAAGAGGATCGGGTTGTTCTTCGTACGGCGCGCGAGGATCTGGATGACGCGCTGGATCTCTTTATCGCGCCCGATGACGGGGTCCATGCGGTCTTCCTTGGCCATGTCGTTGAGGTTGCGGCCGTACTTCTTGATGAGCTGCGGCGCCTGGCGCCCCTTCGCCTTCTCCGTGCGGCTCGGCTCGCCGTCGCCCTCTGGATGCGGATGGTCGATGCGGTCGAGCACCTCGCCCTGCAGGGCATCGATGTCGACGCCCATGCCGATGAGCAGCTCTGCCGCCGCGCCCTCCGTCTCCTCGAGCAGGGAGAGAAGGATGTGCTCCGTGCCGATGTAGTTGTGGCCGAGCGTCTGTGCCTCCTCGACCGCCCCCTCCATGACGCGCTTGGCGCGCGGCGTGTAGTAGGGATTGTCAGACGGGTACTCCGCGTCGCCCGCGACCATGGCCTCGACGCGCTGCATGACCGCGTCGAAGCTCAGTCCGGCAGCCTGCAGCGCCGCGAAGGCGACACTGCCCTCTTCGTGCAGCAGGCCGAGCAGGATGTGCTCCGTCCCGATATAATCTTGTTCGAGCTCGCGCGCGGCGTATTGAGCGAACTCAATCGCCTTGATGGCGCGGCTCGTGAAGTGATTGCGATAGTTCATTTCTGGTTCTCCTGACCGCGGGCGTAGGAGAGCAAGGCCTTGCGCACATGCTCCGCCCGCAGCCTGTCTATTTCGTTCTTCGATAAGTTCTCGTTCTCCGCGAGGTTCTGCAAGTAGCTCGTGCGGCTGCTGATGAGGATCTCCGAGAAGCAGCCAGCCTCCACCTCGTTGATGAGCTTGAGGTCGATGCCGAGGCGCACCTTCGACAAGAGCTCGAGCACTTCCTTCTCCGACAGCAAGCGCGCGTAGCGCAGCGTGCCGTAGGCGCGCCAGACCTCGTCCTCGAGGCGCTCCTTCATGTAGAGGGCCAGCGCCTTGCGCGCCTGGCGCTCGTGCGAGACGATCTCCATGACGGCCGTCTTGAGGTTCTCGATGATCTCCGCCTCCGAGAAGCCGAGCGTCAGCTGGTTCGAGATCTGGAACAGGTTGCCGACGCTCTCGGTCTCGTCGCCGTAGACACTGCGGATGGCGAGGCCGAGCTGCGGCGAGATGTTCATGATGCCCTGGATGTTGCGCGTGAAGACGAGGCCCGGCAAATGCAGCAGCACCGAGGCGCGCAGGCCCGTGCCGAGATTCGTCGGGCACGAGGTCAGGTAGCCCATCTTCTCGTCAAAGGCGATGTCGACCTGCGACTCGACCATGTCGTCGATGTGCGAGGCGCGCGCAAACGGCGTGTCGAGGTCGAGGCCCGGCGCCATGCACTGGATGCGCAGGTGGTCTTCCTCATTGACCATGATGCTCGTCGCGCGGTCCGCGGTGATGAAGACGATGCGGTGCTGCGGATTCTGGATGAAGTTGCGGCTGATGAGCTGCTTCTCGATGAGGACATCGCGCTGCAAAGGCGTGATGCGCTCGAGGTCGAGAAGGTCAAAGTCCTGCCCGAGGTCGGCCGCGATGCCCGGCAGGAGCTTCTCGGCCTCGAGGCGCACCTCGGCGAGCTGGTTGAAGTCCGCGCGGTTCGGGAACGGGATCTCGCGGAAATTGCGCGCAAGGCGGATGCGGCTCGAGAGCACGACATCGCTCTCCTTGCCTGAAGCGGCGAGCCATGAGAGACGGCTGCTGCGCAGGAGTTCATTGACCGACATGGCTCTCGCCTCCTTCCGCATTCTCTTTTTCTGCCAGCTCATGCTCGAGCAGGCGGATCTTGTCGCGGAGTTCCGCGGCCTTCTCGTACTCCTCCTGCGCGACGCACTCCTTGAGCGACTTGCGCAGGCTCTCGATCGTGTGCTTCATCTCGAGCGTGCCGCCCGTGCGGTGCGGGATCTTGCCGCTATGGGTGCTCGACCCGTGGATGCGGCGCAAAAGCGGCTCGAGCTGGCGGCGGAACGTCGCGTAGCAGACACTGCAGCCAATCTTGCCCGTCTGCTGGAAGTCGCGGTAGCTCATGCCGCAGTTCGGGCAGACGAGCTCCGTCGCCGCCCCGCCCTGCGGTTTCGTCTCCTTCGTCGGCGCGCTGAAGACACCCTTGAGGAAGTCATTCATCGATACATTCCGCTGTCTCTGGTTCTCCATGAGGAATTCGCCGTACTTTGCCGCGCACTTCTCACAGAGGTTCTTCTCGATCTTGCCGTCCGGCCCGATCTGTGTAATATGGACGACCGCGCGGTTGCGGCCGCAATCCTCACATAACATGATACTCCTCCTTCTGACCTATTCTCCGATTCCCTGATGACGATTCTCTGCGTTTCCCGTCAGCCGGCCGCATGGCAGCCGGCGGTCCTACGAGAAATTCTCCACCGTCAGCAGCATGGACTTCAAGAGGTGGACGCGTTCCTTTGGTGACATCCCCTCCGACTGGTAGACCGAGGAGACGACCTGCATCATCAGTGCGGCCTCGCGGTTCGTGATCATCGCATGCTGCAAGAGGTAGTGCACCATCGACTGGACGGTCGCGTAATCCGTCTCCTCCGTGATCTTGTCCATCATATCCTGATAGACGAGATTCTTGAGCGGCACCTGCACGATGCGGATGTAGCCGCCGAGGCCGCGGCGCGACTCGACGACAAAGCCCTTGGCCGGCGTGAAGCGCGTCGACAGCACGTAGCTGATCTGCGACGGCGCGCACGATATCTCATCGGCGATATCCGTGCGGCGCAGTTCCACTTTGCCATCCTGCTTCGCTGCGAGTTGGCGCAGGATGTAGGCCTCAATCAGATCTGCAATATTACTCAAGATAATCACCTTCATTTTTATTGACTATTTGACTATTATCATCTTTATTATATTTGTTTTTTTGACTTATTGCAAGAAAAAAGTCACCGCAGAGCGAAAAACATCGCTGCGGTGACCCTGGTTGATTCAGTCGGACCGTAGGCCGAAACAGTTGGGAGCAGTCGGACTGTCAATCGTCCGATACGCCGATGGCCTTGTCGACATCCTTGTAGAAGCGCTTGAAGATCTCGCGCAGGGCATTGGCGTAGCGGTCGGGGTCCTCTGCCTCGAGATAGCGCGAGAGCACGACATCGCCCGTGCGCGCGTCGACGAGCGAGAGATTTGCCGCCGCACGGTACCAGAAGCGGTAATAGCCGTACGAGTCCGAGATCTCCGTCTTGTAGTAGACCCGGCGCCCCTTGTGCTCCGTGCCCTTGTCGTCATACCACTTGAATTCCTCTTCGCGGTCCTTCACCGCACTCGTCGAGGCTGACGGCGGGCACCAGGTCTCGCCGCGCGCGTAGTCCGTGATGGCGCCCGTCACGTAGTAGCGGCCGCCGTTTGGCGCATAGTCGACCTTAACGCGCCGGAGGTCGTCGCCCGCCTCGTCCTTGTAGGCGTAGTAGATGGTCTTGATGGCGAACTCGTCCTGCGAAGCATTCCACGGCAGCTCGAGGTTGCGGAAGCCCAGCGTCGGCGCGCCCGCGGGTACCTTGCGGTCGCCGTCCTTCTTGAGTCGGTTCCAGTCGCCCGTGAAGTTCTTGGCAATCTGGTCAAACGCATGCCACTGGTCGACGCCATAGTTGCGGTAGTAGTCGATGAGCGTCATGGCCTCTTTGCCCGTCGCCGCATCGTAGAGGCGGAAGTCCATGTCGAGCATCTGCAGCGTCGAGTCGTGCGCGGGGATCAGGTGGTCGGCGTACCAGCTCTGGTAGTTGCACTTCGACTTGTCGCCCTGCGGGCCGTTCTCGATGTCGTAGTACCGCTCCATCTTGACCCGCGTCCAGGTCGCCGGCGAGTGGTCGACGCGCTCCTGCTCATAGCGGATGTGCGGCAAGAGGTACCCCTCCGCGCCCGTCGTGTCGTAGACGGCCTTCGCGCGCTCTGCTTCGCTTCCGAAGTGGCGCAAGAGCTCGTGATAGGCCGGATTGTCGCGCAGGATCTCGCGCTTCTCGCGCTTCTTGTCGGCCGCCTTCGTATCGCCGGGGTCCTCGAAGTTCATGAAGTTCGTGCGCTTGATGCGCTTCTGGATACGCTTCGCGAGGGCAGCATTGTAGCCCTGGAACTGGTCGACGCGGCCGTCCGGCGCATCGAGGTAGCGAATCGGGAACAGGACGACCTTTTTGAAGGACTTCGCCTGTACCTCCGCATTCTCATCCATCCAGATATTGCCCGCTGCCTCAGATGCTGCAGGCTGCACGAGCGGCAGTGCGGCCGCCAGCAGGCAGCCTAGCGCCAGGCCGCGCCATATTCCTCTCTTACCAATCCTACCGATCATGCCCTATCCTCCAATCCACTCACATGGCCTGCTTGAACTGCGCCGCGAGGTTGATGGCGGCGTCCTCGAGGGCTGCGCGTATCGCATCTTCCTCGCCGCTGTCGTGGCGCTGCCAGATGGCGTTGTACGAGAGCTCCGCCTTGCGGCGCGAGTCGGCCTTCGTCACGAAGACGATGGCCCCCGTATGCGCGTCCATGACGCGTAGGGAGAGCTCCGCGTAGACCGTCCTGTCCCTGCCCGAAAGGCCGAGCGCACCGCTCTGCGCCTTGACCTTGCCGAGCGTCGTCAAGTAGCCGAAGACGTAGTAGTCGGCCTTGCCTCGAAGCTCCGGCACGATCTCGCCCGCACCGAGCGCATCGACGAAGGCGGCCTCATCGCATCGCGCCTTTGTTGTCTGCTCGCCGAAGTCGTAGAGCGCAAATTTCTGCTCGCCCGCGAGCTCTGCTGTCAGCTGGTCGCGTGCCACGCTCAGCAGCTCGTCGAGCGGCTCCTTGAGGTCCGTCAGCGTGAGGTCCGTCTTGTGGACGCGGCTCGTGAAGCCGACGATGGCGACGCGCGGCTGGGCCGCCTCCGCCGTGATGCTGCTGAACAGGACGATCATCAGGGCGGCCAGCAGTAAGGCGGTCAGGCACTTCCATGAAAGATTACTGCTGCGCCGTACCATTGCTCTTCACCTCATCCAAGCCGTGCTTCTCGACATCCACAGCGATGTCCTTCGCCGAAGTCTCCATGACCTCGCCCAAGAGGGTATCGACGTCCATGCCCTTGCCCGTCTTGCCGAGGCCGAAGTTGATCATCTGCGCCGTCTTCTTGTTCTCGATGTGCTTCTCGTAGACGCGGCCGCTCTGCGCGTTGACGAGGTAGTAGTCGAGTGAAGCGCTGAGCTTCTTGCCCTTCGTCTCGCGCTCCGTATGCGTCGCGAAGATGCTGTGCTTGAGGCGCACGTCGAAATCCTTGAGGTTGACGAAGAGCAGATACTTCGCGCCGTACTTCCCGGCGATGGCCGCCGCCGTGCGCTGCTTTTCAGGCGAGAGGCGATACGTCTGCGTGCTCTTCTTCCAGGTGGCCAAGCGGTCCTCCTGATGGAAATAGGCGCGGCCCATCGTCATGTCCGCGTAGTGCGCAAGTTTGGCCGCCGTATAGCCGCGGTCAAACTGATGACCGTGGACGATGGCGTCCATGTGAATCTCCGAGAGCTTCGCCGCCTCATCGCCGCTGCCGATCGCATCGTGGCGTCCCTCTTCATTCGTGAGGTCTGCGCGGCCGCTGACCGCTATCCCCTGCTGGCGCAAGGCATCAGCGAGCTTGTCGACGAACGTCGCGCAGGCGTCCGCCTTGAGCTCGTAGTCGCCGTAGCTCTGCACCTCGCCGACAAAGACAGCGCTGCCCGATGGACCGCCGAAGAGCCCGGCAGCCTGAGCAGGCGTGCTCGTCAGAGCAAGAGACAGCAGCAGGGCCATCAGCAGGAATAGTCGCTTGAATGAAATCTGCATCGCTTGTCCTCCATCGATAAACACAGTTTATAAACACAGCACGCAGCCATCAGCGCTTTGACCTTGCCTTGCCGTCCATGCGCGCGAGCAGGCCGCGCGGGCCGTCGATGGCCTCGTGGATGGCATCCTCGAGCGCTTCATTGACCTGCCCTTTGTCGACCTGCTCCGTGCCGATGCGGATGAGGCCGAGTGGCGCCTTGACGAGCGTGTTGTTCTTGCGCGAGCGGCCCGTCGCCGCCAGCACGACCTCACCTGTCTCCGTGTCGACGAGGCGCAGGCTAACAGTCGCCGTGACCTGCGCGCGCTTCGTGCCCGCGCCGACGACCGTCGTCTCCGAGCGGCGCGTCGTCACGCCGATGATGCTGCCCATGAGCAGGTACTGCGCGCCGTACTGATTGCCGATAGCAGGCGCCGTATCCTCGTCGACGAGCCCGGACATGTCGTGCGCGTACTCATCGACCAGCGCGCGCTGGCGCGTCCTGTCGAGCAGCTTGAATCGTCCGGAATCTTGAAGGTCTGCATAGACGTACTCGACGGCCGCCCCCATCTCCTCGCGGTCCCAGCCCTCTGAGACGAGGCCCCGGTTCTCAAGCGGCAGGATGCCGACCGTCGGATGGCTCTTGAGGCTCGCCGCCATGCACGTGCCCGCCATGAAGACGAGGCACATGCAGAGCGCGGCAATCATGCGGCCAAGCCGCCCGCTTACGTTCTCTATCATAAGGATTCTCCTCTCCTGCAAGATATCACTCACCATTCGTGGCCGCCCGCCTCAGAGCCGAGGTGGCGGAACTTCTCCTCGAGGCGCTCGGCCGCCTTAGAAGACGCCTTCTCGACAGCCTTGGCCTGCGCCATTGCCTCGCTCGTGCCGACGCCCTTCGCCGAGGTCGTGAAGGTCCCGACGACCTCGCCCGTCGCCGTGCGGATGACATCGACGGTCAGGCGTGCATGGCCCGACTTGAGCTGCGTCTTGCGGTAGCTGCCGCCCTCACCGTCGGGCAGCGAGATGTCCACGGCCTGCGACTGCACGCGGCCGAGCACGAGGTAGTCGGCGCCGAGCGACTGTCCGGCCGCTGTGCGCGAAGCAGCTGAGCCGAGACCGCTGAGGTCAATCCCCGCCGTGCGCTCACTGGCGACGACATGTGAGAAGCCGAGGTCGAGCAGCTTATCGTCGAGCGCCGACTCTGCCGCGCGGTCGTGGCCGCCGCCCGCCTCGCGCACGACGACAGCGATGCGCGGGTCATTGAGCATCATGATCATGCTGAGGTTGTTCATGAGCTGTGCATCGGGGTCCGTGTCGACATCGATGCGGGCCCGCAGGTGGACGAGGCCGCCCTGCTGTTCCTTCGCGAGAATCTCTGTCCCCGTGACGAAGCCCTGTGCCTTCGTGTAGATCTGGTCGAGCTTCACGGCGGCGTTCTCGACGAGCGTGCGCGAGTCGATGAACGTGCCCGCAACCTGCTCGACAGCCGCGCGCGAAGCATCGATGAGTGCGGCGCGCTCATCTGCGCCGACACCGTCGACGACAACCGACTGCGCCGCCGCCGGGGCGCTGAGCAGGCAGAGCGCCGACAGCGTCAGCAAGCCGCGCGCCATGAGTCTCTTGAATTGCTCCATATGTTCCTCCGTTCTCTGTCTCTCTGATTCATTTAATCATGCATCAAGAATTATTATAACCTCCACAGACTTATTTCGCAAACAAAGAAAAGCCTCCTACACCATCGTGCAGGAGGCTCCTCGCATCAGCTCAATCGGGCTTAGTCAGGCAATCACTGCAATGCCTCCTTGAGCACTTCCATATTCTTCTTCATCGCCGTGATGTAGGCGTCCATCGCCTCTTCATTGGCCTCGCCCGTGACGACGGGGTCGAGCTCGTACATCTTGGCGCCCGTCTCACTCGCGATCGTCTGCGCGGCGACCGGCGAGTACTGCGGCTCGGTGAAGAGCACCTTGACTGGCAGCGCGTTGACCTTGGCGACCGTCTCCTCGAGCTCGTGCGGCGTCGGCTCCGTGCCCGGCTCGCGCTCGATGACGCTGATGATGTTGAGCTTGAACTCCTTGGCGAGGTACGGGAAGGCCTCGTGGAATGTCACGATGTCCTTGTGCGGCAGGTCATCGAGCTCCTTGTGCATCTCCTCGCGCAGGGCCGTGAGCTTCGTGACGTAGTCGAGCGCGTTCTTGCGGTAGGCGTCAGCGTGCTCCGGGTCGGCCTCGCAGAGCTGCGAGGTGATGGCCTCGACCTGCGCGATGCTGTAGGTCACGCTGAGCCAGACGTGCGGGTTGATCTCATCGCCGTCCTTGAGGAAGTTGATCTCATCCGACTTCGAGGCGTCGATGACCTTGAGGTTCTTCTGCTGCTTGATGACCTTGTCGAGGAAGCTCTCCATGCCCGCGCCGTTGACGATGAAGGCGTCAGCCTTCTCGAGCGTCTTCATGTCCTCCGTCGTCAGCTGGTAGTCGTGCAGGCAGCCCGTCTGCGGCTTCGTCATGTTGATGACCTCGACGCCGTCGACACCCTTCGTGATGTTGATGGCATCGATGTACATCGGGTAGAACGAAGTGACGATGCGGAACTTCTTGTCGTGGCCGCCCTGCTGCTGCGTACCGCAGCCAGCCGCGGTGACCGCCAGCAGCACGAGCAGCATGGCCATAAGGATTTTTTTCAAAAGGATTCTCCCTTCTCTTCAGCAAATTTTATTGAAACATCCTCTCAATTATAAGAGAGAAAATGCCGTGCTGTCAAGAAAAAGAGGCCGCCACAGAGGCAGCCCCTTCTCTTATCATGCATGCTATTGCCGCATTGCAGTCATCCGCATCAGCCGAGGATCACAAGCGATTCCTTGACCTTGACGTTCTGGCCTGCTTCGACGTTGACGGCCTTGACCGTGCCGTCAGCATCGGCCGTGATCTCGTTCTGCATCTTCATGGCCTCGAGGACGAGCAGCACATCGCCGGCCTTGATGCTCTGGCCTTCTTCGACGAGGACCTTGACGATCTTGCCCGGCATCGGCGCATCGATGGAGTGCTCGCCAGCGCCTGCAGCGACGGCCTCTTTCGCCGGGGCCTTCGGTGCCTCGACCTTCGGAGCAGCGACTTTCGGAGCAGCAACTTTTGGAGTCACCTTGGTGACCTGCGGTGCGGCAGCCTGCGGAGCGCCTTCCTTGACTTCCTCGATCTCGACTTCATACGAGATGCCGTTGACCTTGATGTTGAACTTTTTCATGAAACGTTTCCTCCAACCTGTATATCTGTCGATTCCCTGAATCTACTCGTTTACGCTTTGCCTTATCGCTTAGCCGCGTCTGCCGCCGCGCGCGGAGAGCGACCACTCGTCGCTGCGGCGGATGCGCAGCGCGACGACCTTGTGCTCTGGCCGTGTCATCATCTGGATGGCTGCCGCAATCGCCGCGACGACCTCCGGCTTGACACCTCTTACATCAAATCTCATCGTATATCCTCCGAATCCAAATCAAAGCGGGATATTGCCGTGCTTCTTCGCTGGGCCGACCTCGCGCTTGCTCGCCAAGGCGCTGAAGGCCGTGATGAGCAGCGGGCGCGTCTCCTTCGGCTCGACGACCATGTCGACGTAGCCGCGCTCGGCTGCGACGTACGGGTTCGAGAAGTCATCGATGTACTGCTGCGTCTTGGCTTCCTTGTCCGGGTCGCGGCGGAAGATGATGTTGGCCGCGCCCGACGGACCCATGACGGCAATCTCAGCCGATGGCCAAGCCATGACCTGATCCGAACCGAGCTCGTGGCAGCACATGGCGATGTAGGCACCACCGTACGCCTTGCGCGTGATGACCGTGACCTTCGGCACCGTCGCCTCGCTGTAGGCGTAGAGCATCTTCGCGCCGTGGCGGATGATGCCCGTGTGCTCCTGATTGACGCCTGGCAGGAAGCCCGGGACGTCGACGAGCGTCAAGAGCGGGATGTTGAAGGCATCGCAGAAGCGGACGAAGCGCGCCGCCTTGTCCGAGGCGTCGACGTCGAGGCAGCCCGCCATGACCTTCGGCTGGTTCGCGACGATGCCGACGACCTTGCCGTCGAGGCGCGCGTAGCCGATGATGATGTTCGTCGCGAAGAGCTTCTGGATCTCGAAGAACTCCCCGTTGTCGACGAGCGAGCGGATGACATCCTTCATGTCGTACGGTATGTTCGGGTTGTCCGGCACGATGGAGTTGAGGCTCTCATCCTGGCGGTTCGGGTCATCCGTCGGCTCAACAGCCGGCGCATCCTCGAGGTTATTGCTCGGCAGGTACGAGAGCAGCTCGCGGATCTTCGCGATGCAGTCGTCCTCATCCTCGCAGGCGAAGTGCGCGACGCCCGAGCGCGTGCTGTGTGTCAGCGCGCCGCCGAGCTGTTCCGGCGTGACTTCCTCAGCCGTAACCGACTTGATGACGGCCGGGCCCGTGATGAACATCTGGCTCGTGTTCTTGACCATGAAGATGAAATCCGTGATGGCTGGGCTGTAGACGGCGCCGCCCGCGCACGGTCCCATGATGACCGAGATCTGCGGGATGACGCCCGAGGCGGCCGTATTGCGGAAGAAGATGCCGCCAAAGCCCGAGAGCGCATCGACGCCCTCCTGGATGCGGGCACCACCCGAATCGTTGATGCCGATGCACGGCGCACCCATCTTGAGCGCGAGGTCCTGCACCTTCCAGATCTTGTGGGCGTGCTTCTCGCCGAGGCTGCCGCCCGAGACCGTGAAGTCCTGCGCATAGGCGTAGATCAGACGGCCGTCGACCGTGCCGTAGCCCGTGACGATGCCGTCGCCCGGCATGTCCTTCTTGTCCATGCCGAAGTTCGTGCAGCGGTGTTTGACGAACATATCGAGCTCGACGAAAGAATTCTCGTCAAAGAGCTTCTCGAGGCGCTCGCGCGCCGTATATTTTCCCTGAGCATGCTGTTTCTCAACGCGAGCGGCGCCACCACCCTGACGGATGTGCTCCTTCATCGCGTTCATCTGAGCGATTTTTTCCTGGACGCTTGCCAATTAGAACCCTCCTATATGAGTCATGAGCATAGTTCTGCCCTCTTATTGTGCACTATTTCGCCAGAAATTGCAAGCTGATACTAAATTCTGGTCACACGTCACATTTTCATGCTGCCCGTCTCCAGATAGCGCTGGTGGAACGAGAACGCCTCATCGAGGAGATGCGGCGTGTGCGCGTGGTTCGTCTTCGCATCGGCGCGCTCGAAGTAGTCGCGCAAGAGAGGTCGGTAGTCGGGATGCGCGCAGTGCTCGATGATCTCCTTGGCGCGCTGGCGCGGGGACTTGCCACGCAGATCGGCCACGCCCTGCTCCGTGATGATGACGTCGACATCGTGCTCCGGCTGGTCGACATGCGAGCAGAACGGCACGACGGCCGAGATGGCGCCGCCCTTGGCGACCGACGGCGTGTAGAAGATGGTCAGGTAGGCGTTGCGCGCGAAGTCGCCGCTGCCGCCGATGCCGTTCATCATCTGCGTGCCCGCGATGTGCGTCGAGTTGACGTTGCCGTAGATGTCGACCTCGATGGCCGTGTTCATCGCGATGACGCCGAGGCGGCGGATGACCTCCGCGCTGTTCGAGATCTCCTGCGGGCGCAGGATCATGTACTTCTTGTACTTATCGATATCCTTGAAGAAGCGCGCCATGCCCTCAGGCGACGGCGAGAAGGCCGTGCCCGACGCGAAGCTGAGCTTGCCCGCATCGATGAGGTCGAGCATGCCGTCCTGGATGACCTCCGTATAGACCGTGAGGTCGCGGAAGTCGGAGTGGACGAAGCCCGCCGTGACGGCGTTAGCGACATTGCCGACGCCCGACTGGATCGGCAGCAGGTTCTTCGGCATGCGGCCCGCCTCGATCTCGCGCTTGAGGAACTCGATGGTCAGGTCAGCCATCTTCTGCGACGTCGCATCGAGCGGTGCGAGCGAGCGCGTGTGGTCCGCGATGTCGCACGGCACGATGCAGCGGATCTTGTCGGGCGTGCACGGGATGTACGGCGTGCCGATGCGGTCGTCGACGTGGATGATCGGAACGGGCAGGCGGTTCGGCGGGTCGAGCGGCAGATAGACATCGTGCATGCCCTCGAACTCCAGTGGCTGCGCGTTGTTGACTTCGACGATGACGATGTCCGCCGACTGGATGAACGAAGCCGAGTTGCCGACGGCCGTCGTCGGGATGATGTTGCCCTCCTCCGTGATGGCGCAGGCCTCGATGACCGCGACGTCGATATGGCCGAGGTAGCCGCAGCGCGAGAGCTGTGCGACCTCCGACAGATGGATGTCGATGTAGTCGACCGTGCCGTCATTGATCTGGCTGCGCAGCGTTCGGTCTGTCTGGAACGGCAGGCGCTTCTTGATGCCGTGGACCGAGGCGAGCGCTTCGTCGAACTCCGGTCCCGTCGAGGCACCCGTCATGATGTTGACCGTGAACGGGTCCTTCTTCATGCGCTCCGCGAGCGCGAGCGGCACCGCCTTCGGGTAAGCCGAGGACGTGAAGCCGCTCGTCGCGATCGTCATGCCCGGCTTGATGAGTTCCACTGCCTCCTCCGGCGTCACGATCTTGGACTGCAGCGCCTTGTTGCGCACACGATCGAGGATATCAACCATGGAAAAACCTCCTTATTTTCCCTTGCCCAGAGACGCGCCCCGGGCACTTCCATAAACATAAAAATGATTTATCGTTTCCGATATAGTCTATTACAGCCTATTATAGCCTATGTATCCTGTTTCTTACTATTCTCGCTTTCCCGCCTAGTTCCTGCCTGCAAGCAAAAAAGCACGCCCTAAGAGCGTGCTTCTTGACTTTCTGTCTCACATGCGCGTGATGTGATACGAGAGCGTGCTGAGGCCGATTGAGAGGTCTTCGTTGACGATGTGCATCGTCTCGGGGACCTTCATCTTGATTGGCGCAAAGTTCCAGATGCCCTTGACGCCGGCATCGACGAGCAGGTCGGCCACGCCCTGCGCAAAGGCAGCCGGCACCGCGATGATGCCGATCTGGATGTTGCGCTCCTTGACGATGGCCTTGAGGCGGCGGACATCCTCCACCTTGACGTGGTTGACCGTGCGGCCGATGACATTTGGGTCCTGGTCGAAGAGTGCGACGAGGTTAAAGCCGAGCGTCACGAAGTTCTGGTAGTTCGCGAGCGCGACGCCGAGATGGCCGATGCCGACGATCGCGATATTCCAGTGGTTGTCGAGGCCGAGGATGCCGCCGATGTTGCGCTTGAGCTCATTGACGTAGTAGCCGACGCCCTTCTTGCCGAACTGGCCGAAGGACGCGAGATCCTTGCGGATCTGCTCCGGCGTGATGCCGAGGCGGCGGCCGAGCTCATCCGATGAGATGATGTCGCGGCCCTCATCCTGCAACAGGCGCAGCGTGCGGAAGTAGAGCGGCAGACGGTCAATCGTCGCCTTTGATATCGCGTTTGGTTTCTTCATGGCTGCCTGCCTCCTTCTCTGCTTTCTTCTCTGCATTTTTTTCTTCTGCTGCTTCTTTTACTTCTTCGATATCTTTTGCAGCGGTATCTGATTTTTCTGCAGCAGCATCACCTTCCGGCGCTTCTGCTTCTGCTTCCTGCGGCTCAGCCGGCTTTGCGGACTGCTCTGCCGGTTCCTGCTTCTGAGGCTTGTCATCCGGCGCGACTTCAGTAGCTTCAACCGGTTCAGCAGTCTCAGCTGCCTTTTCTGCCGGCTTTGCGGCTTCCTCTGCAGCCTTGGACGCGGCTTCTTCTTCCTGCTTGCGCTGCAAGAGGGCCTTGCGGACCTCTTCGGCCAGCTCGTCCATCGGATCGCGCGGCGTCTCCGGCTGCTCTGCTGCCGGTACCTTATCGCCTGAAGGCGCTTCTTTGCCCGGAGTTGGCTTGACCGCAGATGCCTCCGCTTTATCCTTATCGGATGCATCGGCGTCGGCCGGCAGCTCGCGGTAGAGCATGCCGTGGACTTTGTCCTGGACGCTGTCCTGAACCTTGTCCTTCGCCTTCTTGGCAGCTACCTTCGCAGCATCCTTCGCATCCTTGGCGCCCACCTGGAATTTCTTCAGGAAGGCATTGCCGCTGGTTTCGTTTTCCGCTGTGTCCACTTTCTCGGGACACATGCAGGAGAGCGCGCCGGCAAGCGCCGCGAGCATCCAGAGCAGCATCGACGACGGGATGTTGAAGAGCAGGTCGTCCGTCAGGCCGTTGAGCGCAACGGACAGCACGGCGAGACCGATGCCGAGGCTAAGGCCGGCGAGGATGTCGTGTTCCTTCCAGTCATGCCAGAGCCTGTTCCAGCGGAACGGCATCTGGTACTTGCCAAACGGCGTCTGCTCTGCAGCGTCTCCAGTATCCGCAGGGAAGTGCGTGCGCAGGGCCATGATCATCGTGCCGAAGAAGAACCAGAAGAACGCGACAGCACCGGGGATGCCAATCTCTGCCATGTAGTTGAGGTAGATGTTGTGGGCATGGACGATCAGGACGTTGGCGCCCTGCAGGTAGAAGTCGTACTCGGGATAGACCATCCAGTACGCGCCCCAGCCAATGCCGAGGAACGGATGGTCCTGGATCATCGCGACCGTGCTCTCCCAGAAGGCCAGGCGCATCTCCGTCGAGGTGTCGACCTTCGTGAAGACCGAGGTGATGCGCTCGTAGAGCATCGGGTCGAGGACGAAGAGGATGGCGACGACGAGGATGCAGGCGACGAGCACGCGGCGGTCGCGGAGCACGCCGTAGCCCGCGAGGATGACGGCGATGACGAGGCAGGCCCCGCGCGCGTACGTCATCGCGAGGCACGCCGCCGCCGCGATCATGAAGGCACCCAGGAGGATGCGGCGCTCGCGGTCACGGCACTTCATGAAGAGGCCGAAGGCCAGGCAGATGATGATGTCGAGGTAGCCAGCAAGGATGTTCGGGTTTTCCCAGGTCGAGAAGACGCGCTTGCGCAGTTCCGGGAAGGCATCGCCGTCGACCCACTTCATCGAGCTGATGTCGATGCCGAACAGGAACTGGTAGTAGCCGTAGAGCAGGACGATGACCGCCGCCGCGCAGGCCATGCGCAGGATGGACTTCATCTGCCCGGGCTCCCGGACGTTCTGCCCGATCAGGAGATACGTCAGCACGTAGACGCCGACGAGGTTGTAATAGTTGTAGAAGCTGAACCCGCGGTCCGGCGAGGACAGCACCGACAGGCCGCTGACGGCCACGAAGAGCACCGCCGGCACGTCGAAGCGCAGGTGGCGGAAGTGGAATTCCTTGTCCACGTAGAACCGCAAGGCCGTCCCCGCGATGCCGACGAGCAGCGCGACCGTCGCCACACTCGGCGAGAGCGGCAGGAAGAACACCTCGGCCAAGAGGCCGTACCAAGCAATCGCGGTCGCGCGCCGCTTCCAGCGGTCATGCGCGAGGGCACGCCGCTTCTCGCGGATGTGCGCGCCCGTCTCACTTGTCTTATTTCGCTTCATGCACTCATCCCTCCCGCTTCAGCAGCATCTGGCGCACGCCGCCGACGAGGTATAAAGAGCCCGCGATGACGAGCAGCTTCTCACCGTTGGCGAGTTCCAGGGCGCGATTGAGCGCCTCTGTGTTGTTCTCAAAAGCCTCGACGTGCTGCACGGCCGGCGCGACGCGGCGCAAGAGATCTGCGGCCGAGTCGGCGCGCTCCGACTGCGGCACCGTCACGACGACGGTGTCATTCGGGCGCAGGAGGATATCGAGCATCGTGTCGATGTCCTTGTCCTTGAGGATGCCGAGGAGCAGCACGCGCTCCTCGGCCGGGAAAATCTCGTCGAGACTCTCGCGCAGGGCCTTCATGCCGGCGGGGTTGTGCGCGCCGTCGACGACGATGGCCTGCTGCCCGAGGTCGAGCCGCTCGAAGCGGGCGGGCCAGCTCACGAGGCGCAGGGCCTCCGTGACCGTCTTCATCGTGATGCGGTCATCGATGTTGTGGAGCAGGCGTATCGTCATCAGCGCGACGGCGCTGTTCTCCACCTGATGGACGCCGAGCAGGTGCAGCTCGTACGGCTCATGGTCGATGCCTAAAAGCTCCGAGGTGAACTCAAGCTTCTGCGTCCGGCCGTCGCACGAGAGGAACTGCGAGCAGAAATCCTCGCCGGCCACGAAGATGTCGGCGTTCTTCTCCTCAGCCACCGCGCGGATGACCTCAAGCGGCTCTCCCTTAGCAGCCGTCACGACGGGCACTCCCTCCTTGATGATGCCGGCCTTGTTCTCCGCGATGCTATGGAGCGTGCCGCCGAGCTTGTCGGCGTGCTCCATCGTGACATTCGTGATGACCGAAACCTCCGGCGTGATGACATTCGTCGAGTCGAGCGTGCCGCCGAGGCCGACCTCGATGACGGCGTACTCGACCTGGCATTTCGCGAAGTAGTAGAAGCCCAGTGCCGTGAGCACCTCGAACTGCGTCGGGCACTCCGCCCCCTCCGCGAGCATCATATCGATTTTCGCGCGGATGACAGTCATGCCCTCAGCGAAGTCCTGCTCGCTGATGTTCTGCCCGTCGACGCGGATGCGCTCGGTGTACGAGACGAGATGCGGCGAGCTGTAGAACCCCGTGTGGATGCCGCTGCGGCGCAGGACGCCCTCGACCATCGCCGAGACCGAGCCCTTGCCGTTCGTGCCCGTCACGTGGATCGTGCGGTAGCGGTCCTGCGGCATATCCAAAAGCTCCAAGAGCCGCTCGATGCGCGTGAGGCCCAGGCGGATGCCAAAGATCTTGAGCCCTTCCAGATAGGAAATGGCTTCCTGATAATTCATAGCGCGTCGCTCCATTCTCAAAGCTTGGCGAGGTCCTGGATACGGCCCTCGACCGCCTGCTTCTTCTCCTCATAGCCAGCGAGCTTCTCGCGCTCCTTGGCGACGACAGCCTCCGGCGCTTTCTTGAGGAAGCCCTCGTTGCTGAGCTTGCCCGTGAGGCGCCCTATCTCCTTCTCGAGCTTGTCGAGCTCTTTCTGCAGGCGGGCCGTCTCCTTCTCCACGTCGATGAGGCCCTTGAGCGGCAGGTAGATCTCGACGCCGCCGACGACGCCAGCCATGGCGTTCTCCGGCTTCTCGGCATCGTCTGCGAGCAGCGTGACCGGCTCAGCTGCGGCGAGTGCCTTGAGGTAGCCTTCGTTCTCCGCGAAGACCGGGCGCAGGCTGCTCTCCGTGAAGTGCAGCATGACCTCGCTCTTGTGGCCCGGAGCCGCACCGACCTCGGCGCGCAGGTTGCGGACCGTCTTGATCGTCTCCATGATGGCCGTCATCTGCGCCTCGGCAGCGTCGTCGCGCAGTGCCTCGTCGGCCGTCGGCCAGTCGGCGATCATGATGCTCTTCCACTGCGCGTCATGCGGCACCTTCTGCCAGATCTCCTCGGTGAGGAACGGCATGAACGGGTGCAGCAGGCGCAGCGTGTGCTCGAGGACGTACGAGAGGACGTAGAGCGCCGTGTTCTTCGCGCGCTCGTTCTCCTTGTCGTAGAGGCGCGCCTTCGTGAGCTCGATGTACCAGTCGCAGAACTCGTTCCAGATGAACTCGTAGATCATGCGGCCGGCCTCGCCGAGCTCGAAGTTGTCGAGGCTCCTCGTCACGCCCTCCGCCGTCTTGGCGTAGCGCGAGAGGATCCACTTGTCAGCAAGCGTGAAGTCGGATGCTTCCGGCTTGAAGCTCTTGTCGAAGCCCTCGAGGTTCATGAGCATGTAGCGCGAAGCATTCCAGATCTTGTTGGCGAAATTGCGCGCACTCTCGACGCGCTCCCAGTAGAAGCGCATGTCGTTGCCCGGCGTGTTGCCCGTGATCAGCATGAAGCGCAGCGTGTCGGCACCGTACTTCTCGACGACCTCGACCGGGTCGATGCCATTGCCGAGCGACTTGCTCATCTTGCGGCCCTGGCTGTCGCGCACGAGGCCGTGGATGAAGACATGGTGGAACGGAATGTCCTTGCCGAACTCGAGGCCCATCATGACCATGCGCGCGACCCAGAAGAAGATGATGTCGTAGCCCGTGACGAGCGTCGCCGTCGGGTAGAACTGCTCGAGCTCCGGCGTCTTGTCCGGCCAGCCGAACGTCTCGAACGGCCAGAGGCCCGAGCTGAACCACGTGTCGAGCACGTCCTCATCCTGATGGATGTGCTTGCTGTGGCAGTGCGGGCACTCCGTGAGGTCCGTGCGCGAGACGCTCGTCGCGCCGCAGTCGTCGCAGTACCAGGCCGGGATGCGGTGGCCCCACCAGAGCTGGCGCGAGATGCACCAATCGCGGATGTTCTCGAGCCAGTTGATGTAGGTCTTCGTGAAGCGCTCCGGCACGAACTGGATGCGGCCGTCCTTGACGGCCTCGATGGCCGGCTTCGCGAGGCTCTCCATCTTGACGAACCACTGCTTCGAGACGAGCGGCTCGATCGTCGAATGGCAGCGCGAGCAGTGGCCGACGGAGTGCTCATGCTCCTCGACCGAGACGAGCACGCCCGTCTCCTCGAGCTCCTTGACGAGCGCCTTGCGGCACTCATAGCGGTCCATGCCCGCGTACTTGCCAGCACCCTCGAGCATCTTGCCCGTGTTGCCGATGACCTTGATCTCCTCGAGGTGATGACGCTGGCCCATCTCGAAGTCGTTCGGGTCGTGGGCCGGCGTGACCTTGACGGCGCCCGTGCCGAAGTTCTTGTCGACGTACTCGTCGGCGAACAGCGGGATGCGGCGGCCGACGATTGGCAGGATCAGCGTCTTGCCGACGAGGTCCTTGTAGCGCTCGTCATCCGGATGGACGGCGACACCCGTATCGCCGAACATCGTCTCCGGGCGCGTCGTCGCGATCTCGACGTACTTGCCCGGCTCGCCCTCGACTTCATAGCGCAGATGCCAGAGATGGCCCTGCTCCGTCTCGTGCTCGACCTCGATGTCCGAGATGGCCGTGTTGCACGACGGGCACCAGTTCGTGATGCGCGTGCCCTGATAGATGAGCCCCTTCTCGTAGAGGCTCACAAAGACTTCGCGGACGGCGCGGCTGCAGCCCTCGTCCATCGTGAAGCGCTCGCGGTCCCAGTCGAGCGAGGAGCCAAGCGAACGCAGCTGGAACATGATGCGGCTGCCGAACTTCTCCTTCCAGTCCCAGACGCGCTCGAGGAACTTCTCGCGGCCGAGCTCATAGCGGTTCGTGCCCTCTTTGCGCAGTGCACCCTCGACCTTCGCCTGTGTCGCGATGCCGGCGTGATCGCAGCCCGGGATCCAGACCGTGTTGTAGCCCTGCATGCGGTGGTAGCGGATCAGGATGTCCTGCAGCGTGTTGTCGAGCGCGTGGCCCATGTGCAGCTGGCCCGTGACATTTGGCGGCGGGATGACCATGCTGTACGGCTTCTTGCTCTTGTCGACCTCCGCGTGGAAGAACTTGTTCTTCTCCCAGAACTCATACCACTTCTTCTCAAACGACTGCGGGTCATAAACCTTCGGGATGTTGTTCCCGAGCTCTTCTTTCTCTGGCATTGTAATCCTCCTCAAAAAAATAAAGCACCTCCGTCCAAAAGGACGAAAGCGCCTGCCTTCGTGGTACCACCAATCTTCTCATGCAGCACTGCCGCATGACTCTCGCGTTAACGCCGCCCACGTCCCCGCCTAAGCAGAAGCCTCAGCGGAGCGACTACGAAGCGACCTTCCGCATCTCCCTGCCAGGACTCGCACCAGCCGTCCCGTCTCTTTGCCAGGAAAGATCCCTACTCCTCTTCGTCATCGTCTTTGCCTTATACGGAACCATCTTATCACAACGCGCGCCAAAATGCAACGCAAAGCCGCGCAGGAATCCGACCGTGCCACGTCAGTCCGCGAGAGGAAGGGTCGTGTCAAGGATGCGGCGGCAGCTGCGGATGTCGTGGCGGTTCTCGTACTGCTTGCCGCGCCGGTTGTAGTACTCGACCTTGTCGCCATACATGCGCTGGTCGGTGCGGCAGATGGCTTCGTTCAGGTGCGTGGTGTCTGCCACCCAGTCACTGCCGAGGGCGATGGACAGGTCCTGCTCGCGGCCGACCAGCTCGCGCAGGCGGCGGAAACTCGCCTTGAAGTCGAGCTCTTTGACGAGCGGCATCAGCACGAGGAATTCGTCACCGCCCATGCGGTAGGCATTCTCACTGCCGTAGCGCTTCGCGAGCAGGTGGGCCGCCCGCTTGAGCGCTTCATCACCCGCCTGATGGCCGCGCGTGTCGTTGATCTCCTTGAGGCCGTTGACGTCCGCGTAGACGATGCCGATCGAGCTCGAGTGCTGCATGAGGAAGTCGATTTTCTCGATGCAGGCATTGCGGTTGTGCAGCCCCGTCAGCGCGTCGTAGCAGCTCGCATGCTCGAGTTCCGCCATGAGGCGGTAGTTCGTGATCTTCGAGGCGATGAAGTACGACACCGTCTCGAGCACTGTGACCGTATTGACCAGTTCACTCTTCTCGTAGTTGTCGACGCCGAGGTAGCCGATGAGCTTGCCGTCGTGATAGAACGGCGCATCGATGATGCGCTCGATGCCCTGGCGCTTGAGGTTCCAGTAGTCGACGGGATCGTCGTCCTTCAGGACCTCGATGTCCTCGATGACGACGCTCGTCGAATGCTCGAGGAACTTCTCCCAGCCGCCGATGTACTGCGCGTAGTCGAGATTCTGCAGCGTGTCGATCTCCGGCGTGACGCCCGGCGCGCACCACTCGAACGTATTCGAGACCGTCTTGCCATCCGTCTCGAGGATGTAGAGCCGGTCCGGATGCAGCACGCGGCTGAGCTCCCGCAGCGCATGGTTCATCGCCGTCTCATAGTCGACCTCGCTGTTGAGAATCTTCGAGATGCGCAGGATGATGTCGTTCGTCGTGTACGCGCGCTTCATCTCCATCTGCCGTGCGCGGTCGAGGTCGACATTCATGAACGTGTAGGCGACATAGCCCGGCTGCTCGAGCGGCATGATCGTGAAATCCAGCCAATGGTCGATCTCCGGCGCGTAGATGCAGTCGCGGATGGCCTTGCCCTCGTGACAGGCTCTCGCGCAGTACGTCATCCAGATGGGGTTCACCTTCTCGTAGATGGACCGGAAGGAGTTCCCCAAGAGCTCCTCCTCCGTCTTCCCCACCATCTCACAGTAAATCTTGTTGGCAAAGACGTACTTCGTGTCCTGAACGGTCTTGCCATCCTCCGCAAAGATCAAATCAAAGACTGCATACGCCACCGGCACATCGCTGTAGACGTCCGGCATCCAATTGTTCTCCATCGTGATCACCTTGCCTAAAATCACGTCATGCTCTGCAATCCGAACAAAACAATCCGCTTTTATTTTCTTATTCTATCTTAACATCATTCACCTTATCTTGTAAACTTTTTTTCACCGTCAGATAGAATTCATGGCGCGGCAGCTCTTTCTTGCCGACCTGCTCGTAGTGCGCGACCTTGTCGCGGTACATGCGGCGGTCCGTCTTGGAGATGGCCTCGTCGAGCTCGGCCGCATCGGCGAGCCAGTCGGCTCCGACGGCCAGCGAGACGTCGTCCGCAACACGCGCACGCAGCTGCGCGAAGCGCTCCGCGAATTCCTGCTTCGCGACCTGCGGCATCAGGACGAGGAACTCGTCGCCGCCCACGCGGTAGGCATGCTCGCGGCCGCAGCAGTCCGCGAGCAGGTCGGCCGTGCGCTTCAGGGCTTCATCGCCGGCCCGGTGGCCCAATTCGTCGTTGATCTCCTTGAGGCCGTTGACATCGGCGTAAATGACGCCCACAGCGCCGCGCCGCTGCATCAGCGTGTCGACCGCCATGCTGAACGCATTGCGGTTTCGCAGGCCCGTCAGCGTATCGTAGCGGCTCAAATGGTCGAGCTCCATCACGAGCCGGTGATTCGCGAGCTTGGCCGCGATGAAGTACGACACCGTCTCAAAGACGGCGACCGTGTTGACGCGGCTGTCCCACTCGTAATTGTCGGCACAGAGATAGCCGATGAGCCGGCCGCCGTGGTAGATGGGCGTCGCAATGAGCCGCTCGATGCCCTGGCGCTCGAGGATCTCGTAGCCGGCTGGATTGTCCGCCTTGAGGACCTCGATGTCCTCGATGATGACGCTCGACGCGTGCTCGAGGAATCTCTCCCAGCTGCCGATATACTTCGCGTAGTCGAGCTGCTGCAGCGTCGCCAGCTCCGACTTGACGCCGGCGGCGCACCACTCAAACGTATTCGAGAACGTCTGGCCATCCACCTCGAGGATGTAGAGCCGGTCCGAGTGCAGGATGCGGCTGAGCTCCCGCAGAGCGTGGTCCATCGCCGTCTCATAGTCTACCTCGCCGTTGAGGATCTTCGAGATGCGCAGGATCACATCATTCGTCGTGTACTCGCGCTTCATCTTGAGCTGCTGCGCGCGGTCGAGGTCGACATTCGTGAACGTATAGGCGACATAGCCCGGGATCTTGAGCGGCATGATCGTGAAGTCGAGCCAGTGCCCGATCTCCGGCGCATAGATGCAGTCATGGAAGGCCCTGCCCTCTTGGTAGGCCTTTGTGCAGTACGTCATCCAGATCGGATCTCCATTCGCATAGACAGAGAAGAAAGACTTCCCCAAAAGATCTTCCTTTTTCACCCCCGCCATCTCGCAGTAGATCTCATTGACAAAGACGTACTCCGTGTCCCGTACCGTCCTGCCGTCTTTCGCAAATAGTAATTTATAGACGGCATACGCCACCGGGACATCGCCGTAGATGTCCGGCGTCCAATCTTTATCCATACCACTCCCCCCATCCTTGTCCTATCACGCATTGTATCATGTAGCACGAGACCCCGCTGTGAGAGACAGCAGGGGCTCTTGAACTCTTTCGTATTCTTTTAATCTAATAATCTAATTCCACGGCAAAAAGAAAAATCCTGCCTGCATTCATGCAGACAGGACCAGTTGAACTTATGCTTATTTTACTTCAGCAGCGCCGAGCGGGCAGCCCTCGTTGAAATTGCGGGCGTTCTCCATCGTCACCGTTGCGATGGCCTGCAGGGCCTCGCGCGTGAAGAATGCCTGATGGCTCGTGAGGATGACCTGCGGGAACATGAGCAGGCGGCCCGTGATGTCTTCCGTCGGAACGTCGGAGCTATGATCCGTGTAGACATTGGCGTCCTCGCCCTCGTAGACATCGAGCGCGACCGCATGGAACTTGCCCTTCTTGAGAGCAGCGATGAGCGCTTCCGTATCGATGAGGCCGCCGCGTGCAGCGTTCGTGAGCATGACATCGTCCTTCATGAGGGAGATGGCCTTCTCATCGATGAGATGATACGTGCCGCCTTCGCCCATGATGAGCGGTGCGTGAATGGAGATGAGGTCGGAGCGGCTCAGGACTTCCTCCTTCGAGGCATAGGTGAGCAGGCCCTCCTCTTCGAGCTTCTTGTTCGGGAACGCATCCCAGCCGATGACCGTCATGCCATAGCCCTTGCAGATGCGCGCCATGCACTGGCCGATGCGGCCCGTGCCGAGAATGCCAGCGACCTTGTTGTGGAGATCGACGCCGAGCAGACCCGTGAGGTCGAAGTTGTTGTCGCGCACCTTGTTGTACGCCTTGTGCAGGCGGCGGTTCGCGGCCTGCAGCGTCGCCATCGCATGCTCTGCCACTGCGTACGGGGAGTAAGCCGGTACGCGCAGGACCGTGATGCCGTACTCGGCAGCGGCCTTCTTGTCGACATTGTTGAAGCCGGCGCAGCGCAGGAGAATCAGGCGGACGCCGCCATCGTGCAGCTGCTCGATGACAGAGCGCGGTGCCTCGTCGTTGACGAAGATGCAGACGGCGTCATAGCCGTTGGCGAGATGTGCCGTCTCTTCCGTCAAGCGGCTCGCGAAATATTTGAGCTCAACGTTGTACGTACCCTCGCCACGATCCTTCGCGAGCTCGCTGAAATAGAGGCGGTCATAGTCTTTCGTGCCGAAGAAGGCAACCTTGAGTACAGGGATCTTCTTATCCTTCGGACCCATCGCCTCAAAGACTGCCTGGATCTGCTTTGCAGCCTCTTCCTCGTCGGGGCCGTCCACCGTAACATTGACCGTTGCGCCCTTCGCGACATGGAGATTCAGGATCTCCAGCACGTTGTTGCCCTGGGCAGTCTCATTGTCGGCCTCGAGCGTTACCGCTGCCCGCAGGTTGCTGCATGCCTGCGCGATCTGCGCTGCGGGACGCGCATGGATACCGAGTGAGCACTTCACGACGACTTGGAATTTTTTCATTAATAAGATCCTCCCAATAAAAAACCATAAAAATGTGGTTCGTGTATATCACCAATAAGATTATACGACGCCGAGCGTGTGAAATCAATAACATATTTGCAGTCTCACTGCACTTTTTCGAAAGGCTGTTACCCGAAGAACAGCGAGATGGCGAATGCCCGCGTGAACTTCTCCCCTGTGTCGAGAGCGCATCTCAGCGATGGCGCAGCCAGCACGGGACGAGACAGAGGGCGCTGATGGCGAGGCCGAAGAACAGCGGGTTGCCGGCGGCGCCGAGAAATACGGCAAGGAGGGCTGCGGCGGTCGAGAGCACCATCGAGAGCGTGGCGCTCGTATTCGTGATGGTGCCCGGCGCGAAGATGGCAAAGCTCAGCGGCAGGAAGATGCCGCCGCTCCGCAGGGCCATGGACAGGTAGTTCCAGAACAGGACCTGGCTGCCCTCGTTGACCATCGCGATAAAAGCGGCCAGCGCGATTGTCAGCAGGACAATCAGACGCGTGACGGAGAGCTCGGAGAGGTGGTACGGATGATTGACCGTCGGAATCTCCGTGATGTCGATCTCCTGGCTCTCGGGGTCCTCGGCGATCTTGTGGATCTTGCGGGCGCGCAGCGTCACGCGCGCGCGATGAAAGATGTCGCGCGAGAGCATCGTGCCGATGCCGAGCGAGAGGCCGGCAATCGAGCCAATCAGCGAGAGCATGATGCCGCCCATCGCGATGCCGCCGAGCAAGGAAGGCTGCTCCGTCAATAGGTAGGTCGGCAGCGAGAGGATTGGCGTAACTTCTGGATGGGCCGCGCCCATGTAGATGCCAACCATCGCGCACGGCAGGCCGACCGGCAGGCTGATGAGCGCCGCCGTAAAGGCCGCGACGGACGCCGTGCGCGGGTTCGACGCGGAGAAGATGGCCTGGATGTACGACTGCGTGCAGAGCATGCCGATGACGACGGACGAGAAGTTCGCGAGGATATGGCTCATGTCGCCGTGCAGCAGGTTGAAGGCGCCCGCCGGCAGGGCCGCGGCGATGGCGGGGTCGGCAAACAGCGAATGCGCCGCCATGCCGCCAGCGAGGGCCATCGTGATCCAGATGACGATCATCTTGAGGATGCCGCCGACGCCGGCGCTCTTCATGCCGCCGAAGAAGGCGTAGGCCGCGACGGCCAGCACGAGCAGGATCGTCGCGGGCAGGAAGGAGATGCCGAAGATCGCGGCGATGATGTAGATGGCCGGCAGACAGCTCGCCACGGCGCTGAACAGGATGCCGATGGACGAGACGATGCTCGAGAAGACGCCGCAGGTCAGGCCGAAGTTCTGCGCGAGGAACTGCGGGATCGTCTCAAGGGCCGTGCGACGCAGCGGCTTGGCGTAGAAAAGGCCCATGATGATGAGGCCGACGCCCGAGCCGATGGTGAACCACCAGGCCGAGAGGCCGGCCGTCGCCGCAAGCTGTGCCGTACCGACGGTCGCGCCGCCGCCGACACACGTGCCCGCGATGCCGCCCGCGACGAGCGGCACGCCAGCCGAGCGCCCGCCGACGCTGAAGCCCTTCGTCGAGTGGACCGAGCGCGCAGCCCGGATGCCGAAGCCCAGGACGACCGCAATCGTCGCGCAGATGATGACGAGCTGAAACAAAGAAATATCCATTGAAAAAACACACTCCAAAAAAGAAAAAACCCCCGCTCCTATGAGCCGGGGCATTTATAGGGTCACCCAAACCAAATCCAGAGCACACCGGCGATGGCGATGACGACGGCCGCTGTGTTGCGGTGGTAGTAATCGGCAAGCCAGCCGATATGCGTCACATCGTAGAGCCAGCCGAGCACGCGCAGGGCGATGTAATGGATGATGCAACCGACGATGTACGCGAGGCCGACCTCGATGGCGATGGCCAGCATCGTGATGGACAGGCCGATCATCGCGAAGATGCCCGTGAAGAACAGGCCGATGATGACGAGCGCTGCCACGATGACAAAGAGTGTGCCGCCAAGCGCGACGCCGATGCCCGCGAGAGCCGCCAGGAATCCCTTCAAGCTATCCATGAAAACTCCCCCTTCCTGAGAATTCCTTTCTATTTCCTTCATTCACCTTCATTATAGGGAGAAGTCCCGCCATTCGCAAGATGCAATTTCGTTCAAGCGTTCTTCTCTTCGAGCAGTGGCCTGAGGAACTTGCCCGTGTACGACGCAGGCACCTTGACGATGTCCTCGGGACGGCCTGTCGCGACGACGGTGCCGCCCTTGTCGCCGCCCTCGGGGCCGAGGTCGATGATGTAGTCGGCCGTCTTGATGACGTCGAGGTTGTGCTCGATGACGACGACGGTGTCGCCGCCTGCGACGAGGCGCTGCAGGATGTCTAAGAGCTTGTGGATGTCGGCCGTGTGCAGGCCCGTCGTCGGCTCGTCGAGGATGTAGAGCGTCTTGCCCGTCGAGCGCCGCGAGAGCTCCGTTGCGAGCTTGACGCGCTGCGCCTCGCCGCCTGAAAGCGTCGTCGCCGGCTGGCCGAGCTTGATGTAGCCGAGGCCGACGTCCTGGATGATCTGGAGCTTGCGCGCGATGCGCGGCACGTTGGCGAAGAACTCCACGGCCTCGTCGATTGTCATGTCAAGCACTTCAGAGATGTTCTTGCCCTTGTAGCGGACCTCGAGCGTCTCGCGGTTGTAGCGCGCGCCCTTGCAGACCTCACAGGGCACGTAGACGTCAGGCAGGAAGTGCATCTCGATCTTGAGAATGCCGTCGCCCTTGCAGGCCTCACAGCGGCCGCCCTTGACGTTGAAGCTGAAGCGGCCGGCCTTGTAGCCGCGCATGCGCGCCTCGCTCGTCTGGCTGAAGAGCTCGCGGATTGCGTCGAAGACACCCGTGTACGTCGCCGGATTCGAGCGCGGCGTGCGGCCGATCGGCTGCTGGTCGATGTCGATGATCTTGTCGATGTTCTCGAGTCCCTTGATCTTCTTGTGTTTGCCCGGCTTGCCCTTCGCGTGGTAGAGGCGCGAGGCGATGCCCTTGTAGAGGATCTCGTTGACGAGCGTCGACTTGCCCGAGCCCGAGACGCCTGTGACGAGCGTCAGGGTGCCGAGCGGGAACTTGACCGTCAGGTCCTTGAGGTTGTTCTCAGCTGCGCCGACGACCTCGATGAACTTGCCGTTGCCGGGGCGGCGCTTCGCGGGAACCGGGATAAACTTGCGGCGCGAGAGGTAGGCGCCCGTGATGGAGTTGGGGTTCTTCTTGATCTCCTCCGCCGTGCCCTCGGGCTTCGCGTTTCCGTCGGGGAAGAGGAACTTGTCGTCGTACAGGCAGATGCGGTCCACGCCGATGCGTTCCTTCTGTGCCTGCTTGCGCTCGGCAACGATGGGGACCATGTCCCTTGCGATCTGCTCACGGAAGGCCGCGACATCCTCCGGCGTGTAGCAGTTGCGGCCGAGGCGGTCGTAGCCGAGCTGGATGTAGTTCTTGTGGCCGAGACGGCGGCCCTGCTCGTTGCGGCAGCGGATGAGCTTGCCGTAAAGCTCGTCAAGCTCGGCGCGGTTGGCCTCAAAGAAGCTGGCCCGCGCGGCATACGCCTCGCGCCGTGTGGCGCGGTCGGGGCTTTCCATATACGGCCCGAGCTTAGGCAGCGGCAGCTTCTCGCCGCGGAACTCCACCATGCCGGAGGCGTAGAGCTTCTGATACTGGGACGCCAGCTGGTTTTCCTCCTGCATCAGATCGAGGATCTCGGGGCTGAACGCGCGCGCGGAGATCTCCGCCTTTTTGAAGATCAGTGTACCGTAGTGCTTCTCCAGCTCCGGACGGAACTTCGAAGCCAGCAGGGCCTGATTGAACTTCTGGAACATTTCCTCGATCTGCGGGCCGGCCTCGTCGGAGAAATCGTTCTCCGCGTTGTAGAACTCGTCGCGCGTATCGACGGTATGGCGGATGCTGGCGATCGTCAGGTTGGTCATGACGTCCTTGCTCA
>OIWV01000141.1_pt1 | contig 66122 bp, 79 predicted proteins | sample 1587751 | NCBI WGS metagenome assembly OIWV01 (sample SAMEA3888913, study PRJEB22519) | human gut metagenome | biome: human gut; feature: human-associated habitat; material: faeces | place: Denmark | collected 2010
TGTTGTAAGACGCGTTCAGGTCGCAGTTGTACTGCTTCCCTGTCTGGCACCGGCAGAGGCTGTAGCTTGGAAAATCCGCTTCCTTACCTCGCATGACCCTGCTGCTTCCTTAACTGTCATATTCACGATGAACCGTGCGGTCTTGACCACAATGTCATCATTGATGCCTTTCGCCTGTTTCCACAGTCCTGGAGTACGCCGGGCAGATAACCGCTGTGCGTGTTTGATGTGGCTTACCGCATGTTCCAGGGAATCGCATTCTCCCGGAAGGGAAAGAAATTTCTTTCCGAGGACCGTGCGCTCCGGGTCATGATGCTGCACGTGCACGCACTGTTGAGTCCCAAGTCTACTGCCAGGATACTGGTATCTTTGATGGGAACATCCGGAAGCTTCGCGGATGTCTGGAATACGAAGTCCAAAAACCACTTCTTTCCGCGTTTCTGCAAGGCCAGGACACATTCCTTGCAGTTCTTACGGCGACGGAGAATGTAATCCGCATCACTCTTTCTGAAATCTACCAGAACCCAGTCCCAGGTATTGCGGATAAAGACATTTACCGTTGCCCGATACATCTCGGTACAGACAAACATACCGGAACGGTACATGGCCGGATACACGTATCCCACCTGCGGCAGTGACGGTTGCTTCCCGCGTTTTGCCGACTCCGCTGCTTCCCAGTTCGCCAGATTGCTCCGGTAGGATGAAACCTTGCCAAGCGCTTCCACAATGGCCGCCCGCCGAAGGTAGCTTGGGAATTTATAGCACTTCGCCGAGAAATCGTAGGAAACGATGGGATTCCTCATATGGATCGTCTGATTCCGAACCACGGGAGTGTTCTTTTCTGTCCGAACCCATACATTGGCAAAGAAGACAACCGGTTGATGTATACGAAGCCTTTCCGTAAGGGATGTGATTTCTGCCGATACAGTTATTGTTAACCGATGCATTGCACAATGCCAGTTCCACCTCTCCACATGATGGGAGGCAGCGTATACGACTCGGTTATTGATAACCAGTATGGTTCTGTATTCCGATACCTGCATCTGTACTGCGGATGGGATATTGTGGCGGTCCGTCCATGCGTTTCAAAAAAGGATATGTGATCTCTGCCACTACGTTGTCCTTCTCCAGTAACTTCGCCATAGACAATCCACATTCTCCAAAAGGGTTCAGTATGTAGAGGATGCTGATGCCTTTCCGAGAGTCGCCACTGTTACTGGGTCATTTAACAGTGGCTGGGTCGGTCGGTTCTGCTTATGGGGAACCGGCTCCGTAAGCTTATCGCAGCGGAGTCCATTTGTGGTTTGTTCTACGATATAGTTTTTGCTTACGAGTTTCTTTTTCTTTTTTAAACTTTTTGGCGGTCGGAAAATTTTTTCCGCCACGAAATTTTTTCGTGTTGTTTATAAATACTGTTTACGGCGCAGCCGCTTATTGCGCGAAAACCCTTACGCTGTGCGGGTTTCCGGGTTCTTTCCCGATCTCGAAAGGTCCAACAAATGACGTGAAAGGTCCAACTTTTGACGTATTTGGCCAAAAATCGGCCCATTTTTTTGGCTTTTTTGAAGACCTAAATACGTCATTTTATGGACCTTTCGCAGCTGGTTTTTGCGTGGAAGTTATCACGTAAGCTGATATATTGATTTCTTGCATATCCAGAGAAAGCTATCACATACGTGATAGTATTGTGGAATTCGTTGTTATCACGAAGCTGATATCTTCCGCTCCGGTAACTATCACGTATGCTGATATCCGCAGCCCACTTGTTATCACGTATGCTGATATCTTTTTGGTTTTTATTTTGTTTCTGATATTTTGTCTATTGGTATGCACCACTGTATAATCTTTTTTGATATGGGATTGGATGTAAATTGCGGATATGAAATAAATAATTTTTCTTTTTTGGCTCTTTTTATTCTTTGTTTTTACTACTGATATTGGTTTGGCATTGGTGCATTGGCCGAGGAATGTTGATGGATGGTGACTTGGTGTTGCCAACAGGCGGATGGAATGGGTGGAGTCTACGGATATATGATCTTGCGACTGTGTTGACGAAGGGTGAGTGCGTGGTTTGGGCTGATATGGGGAAATGGGAGGTGGGACGTTATACCGAAAGTAAACAATGTACCATATTTTACTTATAGGACTCTTAACTTTTTAGAAAAAGAAAAAATGCTTCGTTCTAACATTGTGACCGAAATAAATTTTGACATATAAAGAACGTTAACTTACTAGCAAATTCAAAATGCTAAATGAATATTAGCAATTTGAAAGCTATTCTATATAACCACACCTGATTTTCTCTATCCCACTTCCATAATTTGTTTATCACAGAATAGAAAGGATAATGGACATGGGAATGGATAATCTTATGCTTTCATGCATCCGCGCCCTGGCGGAAAACCGTATCCAGGACGCAAAACAGGCAGCGATCGCCTGCTGCGTGAATGATACAACCAAAAAGAATGCAGGAAAAACCGGATATTATAAAAAATTATTGGAAAACGGGACAACAACCCTGTTTGAGCTGCCGGCAAACTTAAAAGGACTGATACTGATGCAGGATGTGTCCGATTTTAATGAATCCAGGTACTATCTCGGTGCCAAACAGCGGGCTCTGTACAGCCAGATCAAGATGGGAGCCGATGTGACGACCAAAATGCTGGCGTATGGCATCCCATACACCAATAGTACGCTGTTACACGGAGTCCCCGGGACCGGAAAGACGGAGTTTGCCCGGTACGTTGCCTTTAAGCTCGGGTTGCCGTATGCCTACCTTAATTTTTCCTGCCTAATCGATTCCTACCTCGGAAAAACGGCCAAGAACCTGAATCAGGTATTTGATTATTGCAAGGGAGAGAAATGCGTATTGATGCTTGATGAAATCGACTGCATCGGACTCGCAAGAGGGCATGACCATGGCGTGGACGGAGAACTCGGAAGAACGACGATCGCACTGATGCAGTCTTTGGACAGTCTGGTTGACGGACAGGTAGTCATCGCTGCCACGAACCGCCGCGACCGTCTGGATCCGGCATTATTAAGACGTTTCCAGCGCCAGGAAGAATTCCTTCCATTTGAGTACGAAGAGCGAAAAGCCATGATACAGGCATATATGCAGAGTGTTAATCCGGACTTTCTGACGGATGAGATCCTGGGTTACGCAAATGATGCCCACACGCAGTCCGACATCACGAAATACCTGATCGAACAGATTGTGAGTAGGGTCACGGCCGAGGTAACCGGGGCGGTATAACCTTTATCCGCCAAGAAAAGCAAAAGCCCGCCGGACGACCGACGGGCAGATTTGTGGGAACGGGAGTCGAACCCGCTATCACCAGAAAATGAGTCTGGTGTTCGAAATGCAAGTATCTTTTTAAAATATTTTTTATTTTTTAGTGCAGACGGTCGGATTCGAACCGACACGGGTGTCCCCATCCGGGTTTAAGCCGAATGCGTTTGCCAATTACGCCACATCTGCCAAAACGATCGCGGCATTTTTCTTATGTAAGCGGAGAATCTGGGATTTGAACCCAGGAACCGAGATCTCCCGGTCTGCAGTTTTCAAGGCTGCCGCCAAATCTCCGTAATGCCGTTAGTGGGATTCGAACCCACATGCTTTCGCGCTTGCTCCTTGGGCAAGTGTGTATACCAGTTCCACCATGACGGCCTAAAGCGTGGACCGAGGGAGTCGAACCCTCACGACGAACCATTTCGCCTGCCGGTTTTCGAGACCAGTGCTGTACCAGTTGAGCCAGATCCACAGATACTGATGACCGGACTTGAACCGGTATGGATTGTTCCAGCTGGGTTTGAGCCAACCGCGTCTGCCATTTCGCCACATCAGCATTTATTGCACGAGCAGAGAATCGAACTCTGCAGGTATGCTCCGCATCACCATGTCCAAACAACGAATTGTTTTTATGGACACGATTTCTGCACGCCATTGCATACATCCCATTGCTTCCTACGCGTTTCCCATTTCGCCATCGTGCAGTGATCCCATCGGGGATCGAACCCGAGTTTACGCCGTGAGGTGGCGTTGTCTTACCGCTCGACTATGGGACCGTGGGGTGACCACGGGGAATCGAACCCCGATGAGCAGATCCACAATCTGCCGTTCTGCCGTTGAACTATGGCCACAGTGACTCCAACGGGTATCGGACCCGTGCCTGCGGCGTGAAGGGCCGCCGTCTTAACCGCTTGACTATGGAGCCATAAATCGGTGAGGGAGGATGTGCGCCTCCGTGTTTCTCATGTGCCTGATTTACAGTCAGGTGCCGTCGCTACTGGGCCACTCACCGTTATATATCCGGGGCGCGCTTCGCGTCCCGTTATGCTGTTTTTCTGCCCTCTGCGGGCATATCAACGATCAACAGATCGTCAATTTTACATCCAAGGGTTACTGCCAGGATAACCAGGTTATCTATCGTCGGCATGGCCGTCCCATTCTTCCATTTGTAAATGGCCTGCGGTGTTGCGAATCCGAAGATTTCCTGCAGGTCTTTGACCGTCATTCCTGCGGCTTTCATCATTCTGGTTATATTTTTCCCGGTTGCTGTCATATCGATCGTAGGCATTTCGTTTTCTCCTTTTCACATTAAAAAACCGTCTGCCCATCAGGACAAACGGTTTATGCGAAAAAGATATTTATCATGCATGACGATACTTAAATCGCTGCAGTTTAAATGCCCGGACCTAAAGACCCATCTTTGCATAATGTCTGAAACCTGTATGAGCACATCTCAAATAATCCCTCGTAACTATGTTCGAGTGATAAATGACTGAGGCTATACAGATATGACAATGCAAACATGTTCTTTCTCATAGTTCTTTTCCTTTCCGGGATTTTCTTTCTGATTTTTGTCCCTTGTTGTTTATGTCAGTATCATAGCATACTTTTTTCTGGTTGTCATTATACTTGTGGTATAATCCGCAAATGCTACTCCTTATACAGTTTTTTGAAGTTGAATGACACTTCTCCCGTTTTTTCAGCTTGTAAGCATGTTTTCCAAGCATCTGGAAATGTAGTATGCAGCAAAATCTGTTCCGGCAGTTTTTTGACCGTCAGTAAAAATTCAATCATTAAGCTAATCTGTCTTCTGGTAAGTCTATCGAATTCCGTTTCTTTTTTGTCCAGAAAAACACCGGTTTCATTACGCAGCTGTTTTACAAATCCGATCTGCCGCGGCGTAGCCGGTAAACCCTTTCCGATGGAACAGGTTAGCAATACAGGCATAATATGATTTGATTTTGCTTCTTCCAAAATTTTTGCTTCCTGTTTTTTCTTTTCCACCTGTGTTTTAATCATGTTTTCTCCATGTAGGCATATTTCATTTTTGAACCGTTGAAACACTTCCGGTTTCGTAAGAGTGATCTCCCCACTTGATTCTTTCACGTATGAATCTACCAGTATTTTTGCGGTAGCGGCCTTTTTTGTTTTCTTTCCGGATTCTGCCTGTTTGAATGCTTCAGCAAGTTTTAAATTGCGCTTATATTCCATTGACAGGTCAATTAGATTGGATGCTTCCAATTTATTGATCTTTACATTCGGTGGCACATGTATGTCCTGATTAAGGTATGTATGAAATAGTTTATGTTTTTGCGCTTCGGTTGCATCCGCACATCCCCAGACGCGTCTTGCCGACTGACTCCATGAATAGGAAAGATAATCCGGCTGCGCAACGCAATAAAGATAAGCCAACTGTACGGCATCTTGAAGCTTCATTTTTGCAGTTAGATTCCGCTTTGATGGATCATATTTTTTGTTTAGATGAAACTGGATAATCACATCATCAAGTACATCAGGTTCCGAAATCCAGATTTCTTCGTCCCAGTTTGGCCGAATCCGGTATCGTTTTCGCTCATCTGGAAATACTTCCACATTCAGATCTCCGAATACAGATAAATCTACGCCTTCCAGCTGATTCTTATTTTGAGCATTCAGATTTCTAGCCAGAATTGAGATATCTTTATTTCTCGCTTCTGCAAACAGATGTTCTGTTTCCTCTACAAATCGATTCACGTTCTGGCTGATGATGGCAATTCTTTCCGATGCTTCCTTGCAAAGAAGACTGATACGGTCACAAAATTCAAGGAGATCCTCATCTTCTGTCAGCTTTTTATAATCCCCGGGGCTTAATAATTTTGGGTCAAGACCAAACAGGGTCGGTGCTGTACAAAGCGAGCGCGGAGAGGATTCTATATTATCCGGTATGATATCGATCACCAAACAGTATTCTTTTTCAGAATACAATCTGGTTCCGCGGCCAACCATCTGCTGATACAGGGTATTTCTGCAGGTAGGGCGCAGATTCAGGATTGCATCACAGATTGGTAAGTCTGTTCCTTCTGTCAGAACCATGCAGTTAATCAGACACCGTACGCTTCCGCTCTGAAAATCCGCAAGAGCTTTTGTACGTTCGTCTCCAGGCGTGTCGCCAAGAATGACCCGTATGGTATCATGCTCCGATTTTGGTAAAGATTTTTTCAAAGTTTCTGCCAAAACCATGCAAATCCGTTTTGTCACGCAATAAATGATTGTATGCTTTCCTGCGTTATGGCATTTCTCAATATATGTTTTCGCCGCTACCGGAATTACACCCAGTTCATTATCGCCAAGTAGAGCGGCTTCTACCTGCGTCGCGCTGTAATCGCCGTTTGTTTTCGTGATTCCAGCCAGGCTGTATTGTCCGCGGATTTCTTCGCAGCGTATGCGTGAAAGATATCCGTGCGTAATGCCCCAACGGATATCCCTGTCAAAGATAATATCGTCAAAAACGCATGACAGACCGATATCGTCTCCTCGCTTGGGGGTTGCTGTAAAACCGAGAATTCTAGTTGCGCCTGAAAAATGATCCAGTACCTTTCGGTACGTTGGTGCGGCGGCATGGTGTGCCTCGTCTACAATGACGGTATCAAATGTATCAGCAGCATAACTGTTCAGTCTTGTATCCTGTGATAAGGACTGTATGCTCGCGGAAACGATGTCTTCACCATTGGCATGCTCATCTGCCTTTTCGATGCCAAAACTTATTCCTCTTCCTTTGTAGTATTTTTCCGGCTGGCGTACCAGTTCATCCCGGTGTGACAAGATCAGTGTGCGTCCACGGTTTGGAATGCCGGTGAATATCACGGTCTTACCAAGACCGGTTGCCAAAGCAATCAGGTGTTTTCCAGCTCCGGCGGATTCAATGGCATCGAGGCATTCTTCCTGATAAGGTCGGTACTGTAAGTTCTGCATATATGGGTTCTCCTTTTGAATGTTTTGTATACGGAAAATACCGAAAGGCAAGCTTACTGCGTCTTTCGGTATCCTGTTCTATCTATAATTATAATATATACATTATGCTGTGACAGATCGCGTAAATCTGCGGATAAGTAGAATCTATGTTTTTAGACACATTTAACATGCAATTCGAATCATTCGACTGTTTAACGCCTCTCTCAGTACATCTTCGCGGATCTGCCTCTGTGTCTCCTCGAATAAAACGGCTCCACGTTTCTGATATTCCAGCAGAGGATCTGTCTGCGCATACGCAATTAGACCGATTCCTTCTTTCAGTTTATCCATAGCTTCCAGATGCCGCATCCAGTTCACATTCATCGCGCGCAGCACGGTACGGCGTACCAGTCTCTGCATGGCTTCTTCTCCGCCGGCTTCTACTTCCACTTTCTTATAATGTTCCCGAACCAGGTGCTTCAGTTCCTGTTCAAGATCCTTGGTATTCTTTTTGTGGCCATCTGCCAGGAAATCTGCATTCGGGCGGACACCAAGCACATCGCAAATTTTATGCATGTCTGTGTGATTATCGCCGTTTAAGGTATCCGCAATAAAACCATCCGCATAATACAGGAGCACATCTTCCACACTGCTGTTTTTCAGGAAAATATTTCGCATCTCATACAGTTCTTCCCTCTGTCTGCAGTTTACCGTATCATATTTCAGTAACTGTTCTCTGGAAGCAAAGTTCAGGCTTTCGATTTTTTTCTGCGCATTGGTGATTGCTTTGGAAAGCAATGGGCTGCCAATTTCCTCATCTTTTTCGATATCCATGCTGTTAAAAAGATCCATCATGTTTTTACCTGCAAAGATTCCCATAAGCCGGTCTTCCAGGGAAATATAGAATTTTGACTCCCCGGGATCCCCCTGTCTGCCGGAACGGCCGGACAACTGGTTGTCGATTCTGCGCGATTCATGTCTCTGGGTTCCAATGACATACAGACCACCGGCTGCCCTGGCTTCATCATCCAGCTTAATATCCGTGCCTCTGCCGGCCATATTGGTCGCAAGGGTCACCGCTCCATGTTTGCCCGCCTGCGCAATAATCTCTGCTTCCAGTTCATGGTTCTTTGCATTCAGGACTTCATGTTTTAATCCTTCTTTTTTTAACATGGCGGACAGAGTTTCGGATGTTTTGATATCCGTAGTGCCGACAAGGACCGGCTGTCCTTTTGCGTGTACCTCTTTGATTTTGTGGATAATGGCACGGTACTTTTCATCCATGGTCTTATATACCGCATCTTCGTGATCCACACGAATCACCGGGCGGTTTGTCGGGATAGCAATCACATCCATACCGTAAATATCGCGGAATTCTTTTTTCTCAGTCATGGCGGTGCCGGTCATTCCGGATTTCTTCTCATATTTATTGAAAAAGTTCTGAAAAGTAATGGTAGCGTAGGTTCGGTTCTCCTCCATCACCTGCACGCCCTCCTTGGCTTCAATAGCCTGGTGTAGTCCGTCCGAATAACGGCGGTCCGGCATCACGCGCCCCGTGAACTCGTCCACAATCTGGACGGCACCGTCTTTCACCATGTAATCCTTATCGCGTTTCATCAGCTCTTTCGCCCGCAGAGCCAGAATCACGTGGTGATGAATGGTCAGGTTTTTGGGGTCTGACAGGTCATCAATGTGGAAGAACTGTTCTACTTTGCGGATACCGTTTGCGGTCAGGACAATATTCTTTTCCTTTTCATCAACAGCATAATCCCCGGTTTCTTTCATTTCATCCGCATCAAAAATTTTTGTGGCAGAAAATTCTGTCTGCGTTCCACGCTCCAACTGCCCGGCAAGCACATCACAGATCTCATACATTTTTGTGGACTTTCCACCCTGTCCGGAAATAATGAGCGGTGTCCGGGCCTCGTCGATCAGTACGGAGTCGGCCTCATCAATGATGGCATAACCAAGTCCCCGCATGACTGTCTCGCTTTCGTCCATAGCCATGTTGTCGCGGAGGTAATCAAACCCCAGCTCATGATTTGTGGCGTATGTGATATCACACGCATATGCCGCCCGGCGTTCCTCCTGCGACATTTCGCCCAGGATACAGCCAACCGTAAGACCAAGGAAACGATGAATCTGCCCGATCTCATCCGCATCACGCTTTGCCAGATAATCATTTACGGTGACAACGTGTACAGGTTTTCCGCTCAGAGCACTTAAGTATGCAGGAGCCGCACATACCAGTGTTTTACCCTCACCAGTCTTCTGTTCTGAAATGCAGCCATTATATAACATCAGGCCGCTCAGTAACTGCACCGGGTACTGCTTCATGCCCAATGTACGGAAAGAAGCTTCGCGGACTACAGCGAATGCCTCCGGTAGAATTTTTGCAACCGGTTTGCCGTCACGGATCCACTGTCGGAATTTTTCTGTTTGCCCTTTCAGTTCCTCATCGGACATCTGCTGCATGGCAGAGTCAAGACGCAGAATCTCCTTTACGATTGGTTTTACCTTTTTCAATACTCTTTCACTATGTGTTTTGAAGATATGCATAAAAAGCCTCCTTGTTAATTTTCTGGAGGAATTATGGGTGAAAATAAAAGAAAATTGGTCAAAAAAGAGGACTGGCTGGCAGTCCTCTTTGTCGTATTAGGGATTATTGTTCTTTTGTTCGTCCAGATACTTTCAGAAGCGAATCGAATCAGCCGAGTCTGCATGAATAGTATTTGCGCACGTTCGCTCATTTGATTTCCTCCTTATGTGCAGTTATTCTATGGATACATAGTATAGAGTGAAACGATAGGGCTGTCAAGTTTCTGACAGTCCTATCAGATTTTGGGTATCTGCTGCAGATATATGCATTATTTAGTCTACACAGACATTTCTGATCCACATTTTGGGCAGTAGAGCCATTTTACAGCAACGTACTCTGCGTCGCTTCGTCCGGTTTCTACGGCATTGTACATCTCCGTTCGATATCCGCATTCAGAACACTGTGTCCACAAATAATCGTTGTATTGTGCACGGTTCTCCCACTTTGCCTTTTTCCTTTTTGATGAACTTACTTCGGAAGGCTGTATTTTTGCAGGCATACCATCGGTGCTTTCAACTACGCCCAGAATTTCCACAATTTTCCACTGTCCTGTTCCAAACTGTTTGGTTTCTGCCCAAGCCTCGTCATCCGAGAATCCGGCTTCATCGTTCTCTGACGCCTTGATGATTTCATCCAAAGAAGCATAGTTGGTCATCAGCAGAATATCTTTAACCATAGCGTCAACCGCTTCCTGTTTTGTTGCACAGAAATTCTCACTAATGCTTAGTTCATCCCTGGTTACGGACATTAATATAAACATTTCTTCTCCTATCCACAGTATCTCCTCCCTTACAGGAGATACTGCTTTTGTGCCTGTAAGGGAGCTTATGATGAATGGTTATTTTCCGAATTTTGCAACGAATATATCTTCCGACAGGATCGGAATATTCAGTTCATGCGCTTTTTTATTCTTCCCACTCGTGCTTTCCAGATCATTATTGACCAGATACGTTGTTTTGGAAGAAACAGATCCTGAAACTTTGCCGCCACGTGCTTCTACAGAAGCTTTAAATTCGTCGCGGTTTTTGTAGATGTGGACATTTCCGGTAATCACGAATGTCAGTCCCTTTAAAGACTGATCTACTTTCTGAGCCGGCTTCTCCACTTCCAGTTCTTCCATCAGAATATGAATCATCAGGTTCTTCACGGCGTCTGATTTCGTAAATCGGCACCAGTCATAAACAGAACATGCTTTGACATCGCCGATGCCATCCAATTCTACTAAGGTTTCGTAAGACGGGTTCTCATAATATTCCAAGAACTTTTTCGGATCTCCTTCCCAGAAAGCAGATAACTTTTTGGAGAGGTCATTCCCGAGCAGCGGGATTCCCAGACTGAACAGGATTTTCTGTAGTGTTGTCTTTCTGGAAGTGTCAATGGCATCCAGAAGATTTTTCCAGGATTTTTCGCCCCAGCCGTCTTTCGCCGCTAATGCCGCCGGAAGCGTTCCGTTGGTACGTTTTTTTAATGTATATGCTTCTGCTGGATAAAGTTCCAGTAAGCCGGTCTGCTGCAGATCCTCAATCTGGGACGGTCCAAGTCCTTTTATGTTCAGTCCTGAACGGCTGAACGCATTTACTAACATCCCTCTTGTCCTTGCTGGGCACCCAGCGTTTGGGCAATACAGCACTTTAACGCCGTTACGGTTTTTCTGTAAAGTCTTTTCACCACACACCGGGCAGGTTTCTGGCACATGAATGGGATGCATGGCTTCAGCTTGTCCCGGAGTCTGTGTGTAGACTTGCGGAATGATCATGTTTGCCAAGCCAACCTGGATTTTTGAACCAATCTGCAGTGTGGAAGGTGTATCTTCCTCTTCCGAAGGAATACTTTCCATGACGGATAAGTTATGCATGGAAGCTCGCGTTACTGTGGAACCCGCACCGAGACGAATCGGATCAAAAATTGCCACCGGAGTGATGACGCCGGTTTTCCCGACGGACCACTCGATATCACGTAAAGTGGTTTCTTTTGTTTCATCCGTCCACTTCATGGCAATGCTGCCACGCGGATGATGCTCTGTACTTCCCAGGCTGGCTGCATATTCTTGATCGTTATAGGCAAGAACCAGTCCATCCGTTGGGCATGGATTGTCTTTTAACTGTTCCTGCCATTTTTCAATATCCGCAAGGATATGCTCACGGTCAGTCAGGCAACTTGTTACCGTCTGGATGCCAAGGCCACGCAGAAAGCTGAAACGGATATCTTCATATCGCAATGTCTTGACAGAAGCATCTGGCTCCACCAGTTCAAAGGCATAGAACTGGATTTCGCGTTTTCTGGAATCACGGCTGTCAAGCATACGAACGGTTGCGGCAGCCAGATTTCTGGCGTTCTCGTAAATCCCATCATTTTCTGCGTTGACGCGCTCAAATTCCGCATACGTCATGACCGCTTCGCCGCGTACTACAATATGGCGTTTGTCTGCGATCTTTTCAGGAAGCCCTTTAAAAAATCTCGCGTTATGTGTGACTTCCTCACCTTCCTCTCCGTTACCTCTTGTGACAGCACTGGTCAGTCTTCCGTTGTCATAGGTGGCTACCACAGTCAGACCGTCCATTTTCCAGGAAAGCATGCCCGGTTTATCGGACAGCCAGCTAAGCAAGGATTCGCGCTCTACGTACTTGACTTTATCCAGTGACTGCGCGAGCTGCTCATGCCGCACAGTTTTCAGTTTTGTTACGGCTACCGGCGCCCCGACAGCAATGGTTGGACTTCCCTCATAAACGAATCCGTTTTTTATTTCCATCTCTTTGAGTCTGGCCGCTTGGCGATCAAACTCAAAATCTGACATGGAGGCAGCGCCTGTGTTGTAATACTGATCTGCTGCAATTTTCAGGGTTCTGGTTAAAAGTGCCTGCACATCTTTATTTGCATCTGTTAATGTTCTGATTTCCATATTTTATCTCCTTTTATGTTCAAATCCATCTTTTTTTTGCATTACCTATTATCATGAGCACTGTTTCTCTTTCTCACTCATTGTAGCACAAACATGTGTTTGCGCATAGCAGTTTAGCTCATATACAAATTTATCGCAGGGATGTTGGAAGTTTCTTGAAATGTTCATCGCTGTCGTACTGGAACAAGGTTTTGCACCATTCTTCTGACCTCAGTTTTTCCATAACGGCATTACGAATGCTGGAATGAACGTAAAAGCATTTATGGGTTTCTTCCTGTGCATCTCTGCTATGGTCGGTCCATTTGGTAACTCGCATCAAATAATATTGTTCTTTATTTGCTCTAACTGGCTGCGCGTAAATTTCTCCGGTATACAGGGGTTTTATAGGCACATGGAATTGTCTCGCATGTTCCTGTTCCATTTTCTCACGTACTAGCGCCATTGCAATATTGATTGACTGACGCAAAACGGTGGCATCATACTCTTTCGCTGTAAACACCCGTTCTGGGTTTGCGCTCGGGTATCTCCAACCGCTTGGAAGATATCCGCATTTGATGCGGTCCAACTGCTGTAAAACTGTCTCGAAGTCCATATATTCAAGTTCTTTGATATCTTGATTTGTATATTCTGTTACCGTGTATGTTCTTGACATATTCATTATCCTTTCACGTATTTAAAAATGTTTTGTCTGGCATTCATAATGGTTTGCAGATCAAGTTTCATGATTGCTGCAGCGGTCTGTTTTTCGCATTTTCCACTGAAATCTGATTCCTGATAAGATGGTTGGAATAAAACTTCCATGACCGGGTCAAATTTGCCGATCTTTATTCCATGTTTCTTAAACTCTGCACCCATATAGCAAGCCATTAGCTGACGCATTTGTGTCCGTTTTTCAGGATGGTTCTTGTAATACACTGTGGCCTGATCAGCTGCATGCACGGTTTTGGGCACTTCAGGAATAGTTGTGGATTTTGTCAGCGTCGTTGCAGACTTGATGATTGTGCTTTTTGTTTTGGTTTTCTTTCCATCGCAGTACGGTTCCTCGCGTCTTGCACGTATACCTTTTGTCAACCAGAATCTGATAACCGGATCGTATCCATGATCTTTTGAAACGATTATGAATTCCTGTTTGTCCGGCTCGCAGAAAGCGATCATGAAACCCATGGCACTGACAATCTGGGCATCTAGCGCATTCTTCTCTCCGTTGGTACAATGTTCCAAATGAACTTGCTTTTGCCTCTGCAGGATGATTTCCAATGCCCCAAATGGAAGATTGGAAGACTCGTCCGTATAAAACAGGTGCAGTGCATCGTTATCTCCTATGGATCGAAGCAGTTCATAAATTGCCGCTCCGTTTACGTTTTCCGTATCCACCAGATAGTGGGTTCCATAATGCGGTACAAGCTCGGTCATGGAATCGCAGCGTTTGGACATGTCGAACTTGTTGCGGTCCATAACATTCTGTTCCGGATGAAGATGTGTGCTGTCCTTAACTGATGCGGATTCATTTTCTATCGTCCATGGTTCTGTCGATACCGGTATTTCACAGTTTTGTTGTCCAGGAAGCTGTTTATATTCCCAGAGATCCAATGCCTGTTGCACTGCTTCAATTAGGACGGCGTTGCGCGGATAAAGCGGCAGATTGTTTTTCAAAAACCGAAGTTGTTCTTTCATGGTTTCCACAATCTCCATTGCATTTCCATCGTGGATTGCCTCTGTCAGGATGTCGCCTGGCGTGCGTGCTTTCCAATCTGAAAACCAATATTCCGTTTGGAATGCGGATAATGTTTTAAGGATTTCCGGTGTCATCCGTGGAATATCCTGATTGTCTACCAACTCCTCGTGCCCATTTTGGGGCTCATCCGGCTGTTCGGTAGGGTCCGGTGCTGGAATCAGATGTTTATAACGGTACCAGCACGTCCGTACTGCAGGTACAGTCGTTTTTAGCTCCGCCGCAATCCCTTTCCATGATTTGCGGCTGGCTAAGCCGGCACAAATCACGTTGAGACGCCGCATACGCTCTGCCTCCTGTATCTCCAGCATTTCTTTTCTTGTAACACTCATTTTGTTTAATTACCCCTTTCTCTTATGACTTATGATTGTTTCGAGAAAATTATGGATGTGGATGCAACGCGCTGGGTTTTGGCATAAAAAAGAGGTGCCAGAAACAGGCACCTCATAGAAAGGATCACTACCATTTAGAACAGTGAGATTATTTTGTCATCCGCGCCGCAGCTTCACGGAGATCATCCGCACTATATCCCATCAGAGACATATGTATCCACTCTCCGTACTCTTCCACGCACTCGGCTTCCATATACAGGTCGTCCTTCGTGATGCGGCAGCGCACAATAATTTCATCCAGTTCCTTTTTCTCTTTCTCAGACATATTTTCCTCCATTTTCTAATCATATACAATTTCGATCAGTGCATACCGCTCCGGGTGCGCAAGCACAAAATCCATGGCTTTTTCCTCCATGGTTACACCATGACAGGGCCATTCCATGCCGTTTTGATCCTCGTACGTGAAGTATGCAAGGTTGGATAGGGAGCCGTAAGAAAAGATTCCGTCGGCCGCATCCAGTGCTTTTCGTAATTCATACAAGGATGCAGGATAATGGATTTCTTCAAATGTCCCGGTTTTGCTGATCTTTGCGGTTAAAAACTGCGACAGAGTTTCGAACCCTTCTTTTTCTGCCTGCTGTTCCAGATTTTGAAACTTGCGAATACACTGCTTGGCATTTTCTACGTTCCAGTTCTGAACGCATGTTTTGATACGCTCTGGAAATTCTGTGCCTAAAATGAAGCTGTCGCTGTCCTGGGAGACATCAGGAACATATTCTTTGATGTAGTCAATATGTCCTTTGTAATCTTCCATTAAGTCGTATTCCATCTTATTTCTCAAACGTTCTGCTAATTTTACACGGTTTTCGGGAGCCTGTATGCGGATACGAAATGCTTCGCGATCTTTCTGATCGATGATATCGCAGCCATTTTCGTCCTCAGTCACATTGACAAACACCATCATTGAACAACCCATATTTTTTCTCCTTTCGCTTACAAAGCCGGTTCTATTCTTCTGGATCCGGGTCCCCGGTTTCCCAGAGGAAATTTCCATGTACGTCTTCTACAATAATGCAGTCGCCGTCAATATCTTCCAGTTTTCCGAAATCCGCATCCGTGTACTCATTGACGGCCAGTTCCTTGGCTTCCGTAACGGTTTCCGCAAGGACTTTCACGATAAACCTGCCTTCGACTTTCATCGTCACATAATATTCCTGCTTTTCCGGAATATAATGCTCACGGTAGAATTTCCACATTTCTTCATGGTCGTCCATCAGCTCGATCAAGCCCATCATGTAACCGGGATCCTGGAATTCCGCCTGTAAAAATTCATCCAGGCAGACCCACAGACTGCCATCGAATCCAGTATCCATAATGAAAGCATCGTGCGCTTCATTCATAAGTGCTTTTGTACTGTTTTCGTCCGTCGCAGCATTCATAGCATTATCTTCTACAGATTCTGCAACAATGTCACCGATTGTATTGAATAATTCTTTCAGCGTGTCTCCGTGGGCGATCATCCATCGAAGCTTATAAGCTTCATAGCATTTTTTCTCAAAAACACTTTTTTCTGCCTCCAGAGTGCTTTTCACTCCATCAGATCTGTTTTCTTTTTTCATCGTCTTTCCTCCATTATTCCCATGGCCCGGTATAATACCATTCGACTATGTTTGCATGTTCTTTTTTCGCCTTTTCTTTCGAGTTTTCCTCACCATCCCATGGATTTTTCCATGAAGTAGGGGTGTGCTGATAACGATCCACAAGCTCGAACAAATATCCTTCGCTGGTTAAAATACGATACAAATCCGGGATGTCTCCGTAGTTTCCGCCGTCTAAATAAATTTCAGTTGAAATGAGCGTTAATGGGTCAATGTATTTACGGGGAGCATTTGTTTCCCAGACGGTCAGTTCATCGTATAATTTCGTACCATGTGTGATCGCAATCAGGCGTTTATTTTCTGGTTCCATCGCAGAACCGTTTGCAGGTGCATCCTCCTGGAATTCCGGGAAAGAAAGACACCGCCCGATTAACTTCTGGCTAAATTTCTGCATGTCATCAGTAATAACGCTATCAACCACATGACGGTCAAAAAACATCTCCTGAACCACAGAGTGCTCGTCATACCGCAACGTGCCAACGAAATAATCCGACGTCAGAATATCCAAGCAGCCTTGCTCTTCGGATTTCCGGGCATAAAAATACGGTTCGATATGGCCTGTCTGAAAATCCATCATTCTCGTGAAAGCATTGGTCATTTTCGTGCATTTATCACCAAGCTTCCACAGCTGCACCAGAGGTTTCGTTTCATCTTCGATGAAAAGATAGATTTCATGCATTTTATAAAGAACCTGGCAAATTGGAGTGGTGATGGCCCAGTCATAGCCCAATTCCGATAATTCGTCCTTCACGCATCGCATGGATAATTTTGGATCGTCATCGTTCATGTACGGCCCGCTGATTAGTTCATTCCATAAGGTCTTCAATAATGCTGGTTCCGTCTGTGCTTTGCTGAATTCTTCAACGATCCATCGAAATTCTTCTGTCACCGTATCGCTGAATTCTTCTTTGCTAAAGATGGTTCGTAAGAACAAATACATTGCCATTGAGCATGCTTTCTCTGTCACATTTAACTCCTGACAAATTTCTTTTTCTTCTATTTTCATCCGTTCTCTCCTTTTTCGTTTAACACTTCCGGCGCCTTATGTACTGGTACAGGCTCAGGTGGCGCAGCCTTCTGCAAACATTCTTCTTCAGTCTCACATTTCACCAATATACCGTCTGTGCCCTGGCAGAAATAGGAATACTCATGCTTGCTGCGGTCAAATAACTGAATGCCCGTATATGTTTTTAAGTACTGCTGCACTTGCACCATTGCAGCATCAATATCCGGACAGTTCATTGCCCATGATGTCAAAATCCCATCCTTGATTCCTCTGACCTGGTATCCTTCCCACTCAAAATCTTCCAGATGCTCATTCATGAAGCGAAATGTGGTATAGGTAAGATCTGCAAGTAACCTTGCCATTTCCCGCATGGCTTCCTGACTATCCTCCAGAGTTTTGAAAGTGCCGAGCGGGATGACCGTGTGTTTTGGGTGTAAAAACTCCAATCCCACATCCAGATAAATGCCTTCGCTCATTCCATAGTTCAGAGAGTTCCAGAAATTGCATTCGTAGCTCTTAATTTCCACTGTCTTTGAATCTGCTAAGGTATAATCAAGAATTTTCGGTAAATCCACTCTCGCGCATAGTTCCGTGAAGAGTTCCTTGTTTGTGTACGGTTTTGTTCGTTTTGCTTTCATATTTTTTCTCCTTGTATGAAGCCGCCTCTGTGCCAAAGGCGCAAAATGAAGCGGCTGATGTGTGTCCCTACAGATAGCCAAGAAAAATGCGGTGGCCGCACCAGTCATACTGTCCGTCTGGCGTTTCCTTATCGGCATCATCAAGAATGTCTGCAATAAATGTTTTCAGTTCATTGATATCGTCTGGTTCCAGTTTGTCGAACAACTTGGCCGAAACCAGAAAATATGACGTGGTGTTTGCATCGCCGTCAATCTGGAGGATTTCAAACTCACCGGAATCAAGCAGTCCCATCAGTTTCTTGAGTCCTGCAGCAGTCATGTAATCATCTGGGCAAAACTGAAGCCCGGCAACCGGGAAAGGTTTCTTTACGCTGTCCGGATTCGCAAAATCGCTGTCAATATCCTGCGTTCCGAAGCGTTCCTGTGCCAGAAAACGATCAAATGGCTGATTTTCAAAATCTTCAAAGAATGAATCTGACGGTTTTGAATCCGCATTCGGAGTCATATATTTTTTGAAATACTTGATCAGCTCCAGTATCGGCATGCCATCAAGCACTTCATCTACTCTTTCCTCGATGTCTTCCTCTGGTCTTCCATAAACCGGTTCCTCAATAAAGTCACGGATTGCATCCTCTCCGCCGTTTAAAATAGCAGTCTTGATCTTTTCACAGATTTCTTCCAGATCAGAGGAGGATGGATCGCAGTTCTCGATATCTCCGCGGACGTTCACGATGATGCCGCCATCAGCGGTGGTACCGATTGCCTTATATGAAATATCTGACAGAAGTGGATCACCAACCAGACGATTAGACATACAATCGAGTAATGTTTCCTCGTCTCCCGTGACCAGTTCGCTCATATCAAAAAGAACATTTCCTTCCAGATATCCATTTTCATCGCATAACATCCACTGCTCCATCAGCGACATGGGATTCGTCAGAAAATCCGGTGCCCCGATCACATGCATATCTACGTTATCTGGTATAGTTACTTTTGTATTTTTCATGATTTTTCTCCTTTTTCTGCGTTTGATGCCGAGTAACTTGAAGGAACGTACATTGCATAGTCCGTTCCAATAGTTTCGCAGATTTGCATCTGTCTTGCACAGTCTCCTGTCAAAATCCAGGTAATTTTTCTTGCCATTTCCCAGGATTCCAGATCATAGTGACTCATGATCCAGGATATTCTCTCAGTCATACAATAATACTTGAAAGAAAATGGCCTACTGGTCTTGCGTAAATCTGCAATAACGGCTTTGATTTTCTCATTCTTTTCTGCGTTTTTGTAAAGCTTGATCATTGCGTATATTCTCCTTTTCTGTATTTTCTTTTCCTTACCATCTTTCCTTTCTGCTATTACCACACGATATCCAGGTGATCGGAAGCGATCTCACGGCATTTTAAAATCTCGCAGATGGATTTTTTATCCATATGCTGCCAGTCGTACGCATAAGAAATTGCCCCGAAATTATCCCAGGAATGATATTCTGTGCAACCGATGGCAAACTGAACCGGATCATATGTTTCTTCAGTCATGCCGAGAAAGTCCATGATCGCTTTTCGGTCACCCCAGCCATCATCCTTAAAATCATTCAGATCCACTTCTACCTCGCCGAACTGGTACAGATCTTCCGCATCCGGATAAGGTCTGCATAACAGCATTGGAAAACAGGTATCAGAATGTTCTGTATCCACCAGAACTCCGTGTTCAAAAAAGTCCCGGTCTCCATAGTTTCTGTACATTTTGTTTTTTCCTTTCTTCTCTTGTGTCTTTTATAGTTTCGAGAAAATTATGGCTTTGGAAGAATACTCATTACATTTAGTGCAAAAAAAATACACTCCCGAGAATCCGGGAGTGTATTGGAACGATCAATGATTTCTGTTCTTGATTTCGCGATCCACATTCGCTTTATGCGCCGCATCTTCCGCAGTCAAGCCGCGCATCCTCCAACGAAGTGCTGAAGCATAATCCTGTTCTTCGTTGACCATGTGGCGAATCAGATCGGCTTCTTTTTGTCCAATTTTCAATTCAATGTCGGAAATCAGCATGCGAGAGTATTGGTCGAGCCCGCCTGTGCGGAGCGCCGCGAAGTCCTTGAAGGCCGGGGTTCGGTTTAAGATGAATGCTTCGAGACATCTGCGACAGGAAGGGTTCAATCCTTCAATGCCGTCCAAAGCGTTCTCCGCATATCGGCTACGCCATGAATGAAATGATGCATCCGCGGCTGTGTCCGCATCCTGGCATCCAGGTGCATCCGGCTTCCCGCCGTTTGCTCCGATTCCAGCTTCCTGGTCCGCAATTTCATTCCATTTGTTACCGTTGTGCCCTTTTACGTGAATGAACGTGATCTGGATCTCTTTACGAAATTCATGAATTTGTTCCGCGTAGGCTTTTGTATAGGATTTCTTTGCTTTCCATACGCCATCCGGCCATTTGCCACGCCTTCATAATCGTGATAGATCGTCAGTTCCTTGCACCCAAGCCCTATCGCGGTATGAATTGCCATAACAGCAGCTTCGATTTCTCCGTTGATGTTCCAACCGTTTGCGCCAGCATCCGGTTTCCCGGTTTTGTGCATGCGGGCAATCTCCTGTTCATTCTCATCAATCAGTACCGCTCCGCAACCGTAATAGCCGGTTGTGGAGTTGTAGCTGCCATCTGTATACGCAATCAGTTTCTTTTCCATGTGTAATTGTCCTTTCTCATAATCTGCCGTTATTTAGACACGGCGGCAAAATACTCTTCCACCGGTCTTTGTAACAGGGCCATCATGTTCAGTTCGTCCAATGCATCCTGAAGGGCATTGTGTGTTTCCCGATAGTTTTTGTTGCCAGTAAGCAGGCGCATGATGCCCTGTACGCTTCCGCCTTTCTTTAAACGTCCGGTGCTGAAGACTGGCATTTCCGGCGGAATTTTAGGATTGTACTGGCGGTATACGGCCACATCCGCAATATCACACCAGGTATAGGTATCGGATAACTCAAGCATTCTGCGATCCGCGGACGCATTAAAAGCAAACAGCAACCGGATATTCAGCGTATTCAGCATTAAACTGAGTAATGCCAGAGCTTCTGTCTCGCTGCCAGCCACCTCATCATATTCTTTCCCGCGCTCTCCGGTATAGCGTAACGCGGACGAATACATCGCCGCCTTATTGCAGGCCGGCGTAATCATGAGGTATTCCTTTAAAATAGGCCGGAACGTTCTCTTGTCGGCGATCACCATGCCAACGGACATCAATTCTCCATGAATATTGCTTTCCGTATCAATGACAGCAAAATATTCTGAACGGTCGTTCAGTGCTGATACGTGCACCTTTTCCATGGATGACGCAGTGTCAGAGGCTGCTTTTCTTCCTGATTTTGTTGCTTTTTTAATATCCGCAGAAACGTGTGGTGCCTTATCGCCGGAGCCAGTGACAGAATCCATTGTTTTATCAGATGTTTTTTCGCATTCAATGATATTGGTTCCATCAATGTCCGTCGGCGCAAAGTAACCGCTGTATGCGTGTTTTGTGATGGTTCGCGCTACGGCATCCATGAGTTTCTTTTTGTCCGGGATGCGGATTGCGTACATACGGTTATTCATCACATTCCACAGAACGCCCTTTTCAAGCCCGAAGGCTACCATATACATGGCGCACTGTAAAGCATGCTCGTGAGAAAGTTCGCTGACGAATTTCAGTTCCCAAACCGTTCCGTCAAGGACAACATCGGCTCTGCCGGTTACGGTCAGCCCACGGAGTTCCCCTTCTGAGCGGGCAAACGGAATTTCGCATTCCAACTGGATATTTTTTTCGTCCGGAGAAAAATGCTTTGCCAGACGCTTTTGAAGCTGCTGTTTTTCTGCTTCCTGTACATACGGCACTAAAACCTGCTGTTCATAACGTTTTTGTTTGGTTTCAAATGCCGTCAGCGCAAGGATCTTTTCCTCCGTGCTTTTTGCTTCCAGTTCTTCTGTAAAAAGATAGCTCATATCCTGTAATGCAAACGCTTTCTTTAACACATCGTCAATGGAGTAATGATGAAAAAATGCAAATTCCTGATACTCGCCGATGCACGGTGAAAGGTCGATCAAACCGTCTGATGAATTGATTGTAATTTCACTATGGTCCGCTTGAATCATTTCCGTGATCCGCAGAAGACCATAGCATTCTTCAATGTCTTCCCGGTATTTAAAATCGAACATGCCAGAGATCGGCATCGGTTTGAAATTTTCGCTTGGTTTGCTGTTTTCTGACAAGGTCTGTTCCGATAACAGCGCCGTATCGCCCTTCACAAAAATAATTTTCTGTTTTCCGCGGCTGGCTGCCACACAGAAAATATTCCGCAGAATTTCATAAGATGTCTGCGGCTGTCCGAGCCGGACTGACCAATAATCTTCCGTGTAATCAAAGACCACGCATATTGGCCGTTCCAGACCCTTACTTGAATCGTATGTGGTAAAAATGGCGCAGGAATTATCCGGCGTCGCTTTCTTTCCGGCAGAATCAACCTCCTGGATACTCGCATACACGGTATTCTTGTTGAATTTCTGCGGATATTCCATTTCCAGGGTATTCAGGACACGGAGTTCGTGAACCAAGACAGAGAATGTCCTTTGGTTCCTGTTCCCGCAGAAATTTTATGACCTCCTCGATTTTCATGTGACTGATCTGACAGCCCTGATTCACTCCGACAATATCTTTTTCCCAGATCCGGCCGAGCATTTTTGCATGCTCCGCGCATAAGCGGAAACATCTGGTAAAATTCAGGGTCTCGTAATGTTCCCCTAAAAACCGGTTCATAAATGCAGGTACGTTCAGGGTTGTCTTGTCATAAATTTTCTGCTGCATATCGCCAACGGCGATAATTTGAATGGATGGATTCTTTTCCTTGACCCTCCACAACAGCTTTGCCAGTTCTTCTTCGATATCCTGATATTCATCAATGATAAGAACGTCGTAGTGGGCGATAGGTGGCTGCTGTCTTAAGAATGTCTGAATTAAATCAGATTGGTTTGCCGCTCTCATGCCGGCCCTGTATAGGGTATATGCAGCGAATCCATGATAGTTCTGAACCAGAACGTTCCGGTTATGGATTTTGTCTTTCGCATCCAGCTTGAGCAGTCGGTTATAGGTCAGATATAAAATCCGTTTATATGCCGGGAGTGCATTGCATAGTTCCTGAATAGCCGTCGTTTTTCCGCTTCCGATGCAAGCATCTACGAGGACATTCTTCCCATCCATAGCTTTTTGAATGAAAATTTGCTGTTCATTTGACAAATTTATCATTTTTAAGCCACCTCCCGTTCTGTCTCTACGACTGCAATTTGCTCCGCTGTCACGCAATCCATTACATATACACCGTTGTCGGCGCTTCTGCGAAACAGCACGTATCCATCCGCATTAGAAAGGATAGTGAGTGTTTCCGCTTCCTGAAACGGCGCAACCGTCCGAATCCAATGGACTTTGTAAGTATGACCTGATGCAGTTTCTGAAAACCGGATAATCATTCCTGGCGCAATTGTCTGTGTCTTTTTTTGAAGTGTGGATTTTGATTTTTGCTTTTTCCACCAGCCTGGATACAGCCATTCCATGATGCAAAAAGCCGCAGCATGGGCGAAAAACAGAATATCCAGCTCCAATAAACATAATCTAAGCATGTTTGTTCCTCCTTTTGTCTCTTGTGTCTTTTTATTGATTCTTGAAAATTATGGAAGCAGAATAGAGAAAATTATTTCTATGTAGATCCGCACAGGGTTCTCCAATCTGTTGCGATTAACACGCACACAGTACAAAACCCAGCACACTTATGCTGGGCTTGTATAATGTGATATAATTAGAAAGATGGATCTTACTCAGGCAAAATGTTCGCAAGTCCGTCAATTCCATGAAGAAAATTTTCAACTTCTTCTTTGGTAAGATCCTGATTGTTTAAAGTGTAAAATTCCGGTTCCGCATCGAATGGCAGTGCGATGCAGCAATATGCCTGCATGGATAACGGGAGCACGCAATAACCGCCCTTTCTGTAAGCGCCAAACATCTCCTCCAGAAGATACGCGAGTTCTTCAGCATTGTCCGTTGCGGCGATTTCGTTTACAAAAAAAGTACCCATCATTTCGTCCGAAATCTCCTGATTCCAGTCATCATCTGGATCCATATCCAGCAAATCCGCGACACAGAAGCACTGGCGCAGCACATACTGTCCTTCCCTTTCGCATACTGCGCATCCGCATTTAAAGGGATCATCCGGAATCAGCATGAGATACGGTTCTTTATCATCTTCCGAGATACAGTCTATATCCATGAAGTCGGATATCCGTCGATACAGTTGCATCAGTTTCATGGAATTTTCCATAATCCGGCGTAAATCCTGTACATCGCGGGCACCGGAAACCGTTGCTGCGTTATCCAAGAAATCAAGATCCTGCTCCTCTGCCTCCGGGCACTCCGCAAGAAATGCCCTTGCAATATCCAGGCTGGTCGGTTCCGGGAGATCAATCGTCCATTTGCCAGTTGCAGAACTGAGGATTTCAGGTGTTTTTCCACTGCACATTCTGTTCAGCCTATACCTATAACATGTCTCATCTTTATTATCGGATATCCGCGTCCAGATTGTCAGTGCGTACATATACGCATTCTTTTTCCAGGAATACATCAGCTCTGGCGTTGTACATACATTTTCGTTCGGGTCGAATTCCCATTCTGACCTGTTCATAAATGCCACAGCACTGCATTCATCCAACTCGCAATCCTCAAAATCAACATCAAATTTCCCCACGATCTCTTTAACTTTATTTTCAATCAGGATTGCAAGATCCGCCATGTTTTCAATGTCATCCAGCATTTCATTGGCGGCCTGCATTGCCCTTGCCTTGAAAGATTCCGCTGTCAGGTGCGAAGCACTCCCCGGCATGTAGTTGTTACGATGCTCCCTGTTGTTCATAAAACTCCTTTCAAAATACGTTCGTCTTGTCACAGGAGAATTATGGAAAGAAATGTGCTGGTTTTGGTTTTATACAAAAAACAGAACCGCCAAAAGGCGATCCTGTTTTAAATGGCAAATATTCTTATGTGTTGTCTGATACGGAAAGTGCTGCCTTTGTCTGTGCATTCGCAAACATCTGCTGCATTGTCTTGTTTCCGCGCGTCAGACGTTTAATTGTCAGATCATCCAGCTTGTTATTCGCAAGCCGCAGATTGTTCTCTGAGGATAACAAATTATCCTTTACTTTCTGCAAATGATCAATTGTTTTGTCGATTTCATCGATTGCCTTGGAAAAACGATCGCTGGCCAGTGTATAATTGCGGCCAAACTTGTCCTTGAAATCCAGAAGTTTGGCTTCGAAGTTTGTCACATCAATATTCTGTGCTTTCTGCTCCTCAAGTTCCCGCTTATAAGCGATGGAACTTCGTGCCGCATTACGGATGATGGTAATAAATGGAATCAAGAACTGCGGACGGATTACATACATCTTCGGGTATACATGGCTCATATCCACGATTCCGTTGTTGTAAAATTCATTGTCCGCCTCCAGCATGGTTACCAGGACTGCATATTCACAGCCTTTTTCCCGGCGGTCCTTATCCAGTTCCTTGAGGAAATCTGTGTTTTTATGCTTGCTGGCCGTGGTTTCGCTCTCATTCTTCATCTCCATCATAATGGAAACGTATTCCATTCCGTTTTCATCATAGTCACGGAAGATAAAATCTCCCTTACTGCCGCTCGCGGATACTTCGTTGTCCTTTTCGAAGTATGCATTCTGGAATCCGATGGCACGCACCTGATTAAACGCTGCCTCGCAGTGCTGCTCCAGAGTTTCGCCGATCATCTTGGTGGACTGACGGGCCTTTAAATCACGGTAATATTCCACAAGCTCGTCTTTATCTTTTAACTGTCCTTCATAGCGGGCCACAAGCTCCTGCTCATGCAGTTTTGCCTGTGCTTCGGCCATTTCATTTTTGGCCTTCAGATCGGCAACCATTTCCTGCTGTTTTGTGAAGCGTTCATTCGCCTCTGCTTCCGCTTTGGCTACTGCCAGCTCTGTATCTGTTTTTGCGGAGCGTACCTGTTCATGCAGTTTTGCAATTTCCAGTTCTTTTTCTGAGAGAATGGCTCCGTATTTCTGTTCTGCTTCACTGGCAGAAAGTTTTGCAGCAGTTTCTGCATTTTCCCTTGCTGCTTTCAGATCACTGCGCAGGTTCTGCATCTGGGAATCCAGTTCGTGTTCCTTTTCGCGGAACTCCATGACAGCCTGCGTTTTTGCAAGCTCCACGGCTTTTTCACGTTCTGTTTCCATGACACGTTTCTGCTCTTCCAAGTCCGCCTGAAACACGTCATCACGAATCTGCTTAATAATTGCAGCATATCCATTCTCATCAACCTCAACAGCTTTTCCGCAATGCGGACAAATAAATGTATATTCTTTCATCTTTTTTCTCCTTGTATTTTTGATTTAAAAACCAATTTGAACTGGTAACGGCACGATCTCGATACTGTCCGTGGCACGTTTGTAGTGATAAGCATTCGCAGTTAGAAATTCCTCTTTTGGAATCCCAAGGGACATAAATGCCTGTGCCGCTCCGTTTTCCATGCCATCGGTCCAATATTGACCTGACATCACCATCCATTCATGCACGCCAGAAGGCAACAGATAAAGATCGTCTTTTAAAGTTGCCGCGATCAAAGCCAAAGTACCCGGATATGCAATGCATGCAGCTCCACCGTAACCTCCTTCGCAAGTCAGGATATACATGGTTCTATCGTGTGACATCATCCATATTTCCTCTTCGGAAAGGCCAAGCTCCTTGTCAATATCCGGCTGCGCTTTCAGTGCCTGTTCCCGACATTCCATTGCTGTATTCAGTGTTGCCGACTTTTTTGCCATGCTGTTTTTAACGGCGACCTGAAACAGTTCTGTAGCAGATTTCTTCCATCGACCGGCAAGAGTTGTACTGATCAGTGGACGGGTACAATATTCGTTACGTTCAGGATCTGGAAGCTCCACATAAAATACAATTTCCATATCCAGAAACGGAGTATGTACGACATGTTGCAATACTTCTCTTTCCGTGATCGGGCTTGCCAGTCGAAAAAAAAGTTTATCTTTGACTTTTTCAAAACTTTCCATCTGGCTTTCAAGGTATATGTGCGTCTGTTCTGTTTCCAAAATACCATCACAGAAACGCTCCGCAATCTCCTTCGGGCGCAGCCCTTGGGATAGCAGCTCCTGAATATTACTAAACAGATATCCATATGCGTATCCGGTCTTTGGATTTGTGATTAACATGACAGGTTCCGGTACATCCTGAACTGTGGTTGTTTCCACACGATACCCGCTCAGCTTTGTTCTAATTACTTCCATGATTTTCTCGATCGCTTCCATTATTTTTTCTCCTTAATTTTTGTTTGAGTTTTCCGGCAGCAGGCTCTGAAGCCGGCGGCAGATTTTTTTTGCTTTATATAGTGGCAATCCATAAAACTCTACTAATTTCTGCATGGCATAAGCAAACATGACATCTGTTTTATTCTGGACGTATCCACCGTGACATAATCCGATCCTTAACTCCATCATCAGTTTTTTGTCCGGTTCTTCATAAGTCAATTCTTTTACAACCCACTCAAGTTCATCCGTAATAGATTTACCATACCAGTCCCCGCAAAAAAATGTTTGCAGAAACAGATGCGTCATGGTGTTCATGCCGAGCCGTTGCGTTGTGTCTGTGATTAACATATTTCCTCCGTATACTTACAACAAAATACGTTCCCATTCTCCGTCCACATACTGCCACGCAGTAGGATTAAGGGAATACAGTTCTTTTCGGAAGGCCTCTCTGTAACGCTTCAATAAGCCTTCGCGGCTTGCGAAAAATTCTTCCGTTCGCAGATTGCCTTTGTTTGATCCTGATAACTCATAGAATCTGAGCTTGTACTCATAATGCAGCATAATTACCTCCTCTCAGGTTTTTTGCCAGTGCCACTACTTCTTCCGGTGACATATAGCAGACATCTTCCCCATATGCACTGGTCACCATATCTACCACGGAACGATATTCTGCATACTTGCGTGCATGTTCCATTTCATCCCTGGTTGCAGGACGAAGTGTGTAAATTCCGGTCGCCGTCCGTAAAATTACGGTCTTTGAAAATAATTTCTTTTTCACAGTCACACCGGACAAACGGAATCTGCGCTTCAATCCGTCGCCGCATTCCGGATACCACATGATAGCAGTATCCGGTTCCTGCATGGCAATCAGCTCAATCACGCGGCCGATTCTGGTTTTTGCATGATCACTGCATTCTGTTACGTCAACAATTAACATATTTTTTAATTCTTTCATTTTTTATCCCACGGGTGCGAACCCGCTCTCCTTTCTCATTAGTGTATCAGCACTTCCTTCATAATTTTGCAGCTCGGTTCGTCCAGAACGGCAAAAACAATGCGACGGAATGTTCCATAAAACAGCAGATTCAGTTCATCACGGAAAATCTCTGCTACCTCCCGGACATCATTTCCAAAAACGCCACAGCCGAATGCGCCGAGGATCAGAACTTCTTCGCCCTTGCTATGTGCAGCATTCAGTACAGCCGCAATGCGCTCTTCCATCGTTTCTTTGCATACGGCATCCGGCACACCCTGATACTTCTGCGCTGCTTTTTTATTCGGTGCCGCGCAGGTGATAATGGATGCTTTAGCCTCCTCGCCGTGCTGCCAGAACGGAATATCCGGTGTATAAAGCATGTCCGAACGATATAATGCTTTGTTCAGATTGCCCTGGTGCCGGTCATAAAATATCGTTCTGACCTGTGTGCTGTTCAGGACCGGGTACAGCAAGGATGCATAACACAGACTTTCTTCCTGCGCCATGGATCCTTCCAGGAACATGCCGCCGGGATTTTTGTATGACGCAAAATTCAACGCGCATACACGGTTTCCCTTGGCATATTCCGCCATAATGGCATCTACCGTGGAGCACTGCACAACTTCTACTTCCGGCTGCTCAAACTTACACGGGCCGGAATGCATTGTTCCGGTATCCTGAATCAGTTCCGTTCGTTTTACAAGGTCTTTAATTTCCTCCTTGCAGTTGCGTTCTTCCCACTGGACGATCTCCTGTGCTTTTTCCATGTTTTCTTTCCTTTTACTGAAATAATTCAGTCCATTATTTTTTCTTCCCATTTTTTACCTCCATGTGTCTTTAACAGTTTCAAGGAAATTATGGAAGAAGATGTCCTGCGAAAGGTGTTTTTCGAAAAAATTGACATATTGCTTATCCGCAGCACCGTTGCATTGGGCGTTCAGTTACCAAATGGGTAAAATATAGAAAATGAGAATTGTGAGGTAAAAAAATGAATGTATATATTGTCGATGATCGACCACAGACATTGTTGTCCCTGGTCGCGCAGATGGTGAAAAATGGTTTTCATGTACAGACTGTTTTCGTATATTTTGAACGCAAAGAAGATGCGGATAACCGCAAAGTAAAAACATTGGAAAACCAATTTACGGCACTTGGAGTGACACTGCGCATCATTACGGATAACGATTTTCATACCGTTCTGGATGAAATATACATGGATCCTAATGCTGTATTTCTATTTGATTTTGATCTGTCTCCTGAGAGATCCTTCTATTGCGATGAACGGATTAATGTGCAGTATGCTTTGGGAAAATTACAGTTGGAACCGGACAATTTCAAAATCTGGTTCTATACCACAGGCCCCGTTTCCATGGTTGCACAAATACATCATCTGTTTGGTGATCGGCTTATTTCGGTGGAACGATTTGATTCAGTAACTAAGCAGTTCTCTCTTGATCTACCGCGTTTGTACCAGGTATTGTCTCAATAGACGCAAAAAAGACCGCCAATCGGCGGTCTTAAATCAACAATGTTCCTCGATCCACAAAAGCTGCTCCTGATCATCCTGCTTTCTGTCACGTTTGGACGCAATGCAGCAATAATCAAGAAATGTCATAATTACTGCTACAGCGATAATGCTGCTAATGATAAAGATATTCATCATTTTCTCCTTCCTTTTTCTAACTTTTTTGTGTGTTTAGATTGTTGACTGAGGCGTTCCTTATGCCAGACCACTGTTTTATTTCCTGTTCTCTCCGGTTGTGTTTTCTTGGCTTCAGGCGTTTGTGGTGACTTTGGTTTGCCAACGCAACCACGCAGATCATCTGTTTTCAGTGTACTAACCATATAACGTTCCGTTTGGGCGAAATACTCCAGATTCACCTGACGGTGCCCATAATCTGCCCACTGAAGCGTATGTTCGCCGCAGATCGGGCAGTCATCTTCACCAAAGTTGACAAGCATATATCGTCCGCAGTGCTGACACATAACAAAATCACCGAATTCCGGATGCCGGTTGTGGCTTGTACGCAAGTCATAAATCGTGATTCCCATATTTCTCCTTTCTGAGTACCTTTGGTGCCCTGATTACCAAAAAGAGCAGGCACATGAAGCTATGCCCGCTCTTTTGAAAACTATTTGGCAGAGAACACGGTGAATTTATCACACCGCATTCTCTTTTCTGGCGGAGCAACACGTTCATAGCCCGGTACAGGTACCATGGCTACGACGTCGCCCGGGTAAGCTTGAGCTGCGATGATGCTGCCCAAGATCACCAGACGTTCACCTGGGTTTTTAACCTCTTCAAACCAACGCTTAATGCCAGCGATGGTCTGCTGGCCGGCCTCGTCGCCACAAAAGCTGGTAGATACGTACAGGTCATTTACCTGCGTTTCTACGGCCTTCGCGTTGACCAGAACGCCGCACTGTGGCACCTGTTTTAAGGTGCCACCAATATCCTGTAATGTAACGCTGTGCGGCGTGGTGTTTACTACCACCACACCGTTTTTGAAAGTCTCGCTTAAAAAATTCATTTTTTTCCTCCTTATGACGCCGTGTGCGTCTTGCTTTGTTTTAGTGAGTTTCGTTGAATATCCGGTTGTTTACAACCAGCTCGTCCAGTGTTGCCGGAGCAAAGTTGTTGATCATACAACCGGCATTCAACGCTTTCGGCAGGTTCCGCATGATGCTGTAGGTGCTGTTTGTCTGCGCATGAATGTGCGCAAAAACATGCCGCCATCCGCGGTTCATGCCGTTCCACTCTGCCATCGGATAATGGCAGAGGACGATCTGCTTCTCGCTGTCTTTGATTTCCAGATAATACTGGATCTCATCGAAATAGCGACGAGAGCGCTCGTCCGCTAACAGTTCCGCATCATGGTTACCCACGATCAGAACTTTCCTGCCGCGCATCCGTTCCAGATAATGCCACGCCGGATATTTACTCCGGAAGCAGACATCACCCAGCACGTATACGAGATCATCGTCCTGCACGCGGGCGTTCCAGCGCTCGATCAGTCCCTCCGCCATGGTTTCTACATCCGGCCACGGCCGACAATCATACTTGATTGCGTTAAAATGACCGAAATGTAAATCCCCAGTATAATAAATCTTTGCCATATTTTTTTCTCCTTACGGCACCCGTACGACCGCGGGCACCTTCCTCATCGGTTTATTTTTTTGTTATCGGGCTACGCAAGCAGCGTCCTCAGTTCCTCTTTCAGAACTGAAGACTCGCACTCCGCGACTTTTTTACAGGCCGCTTCATACGCTGCCAGGGCGCGCTCTGTACCGGCGTGGCCGATAGGGAAACGCCAATACAGGTGCTCCCAATCGTAGTCAACGGTCAACCACAACCAAATGTCGTTGTGGTCGCCATCGTACCCTTCGCCGGCGCCAAGCCACACATTGATGGTCTTCCCGTCAGAAGAAACCACCTGTGCGTTGCGACCCATGGTGTACGCTTTCGCGATACACCATTCGTCTTCTGCGCCCGCACGCCAGAGTCGTGCCTGTGTGCGATCATTCCAGTCATATTTCTGGAGAGCCTTTAACACCCCCAGAACATATGCCTGGTATGTCGGTGCTGTATCGCCTTCCATTCCGGTAACAAAAATCTTACCGAGAAGGGAAGCACTACGCAGGGCTTTGACCATGCTGCGCTGTGGGAACATTTTTAGATATTCATAGAAGAAATCATAGTTTCCTTTGATTTCAATCTGAATATCTTCCACACATCCCAGTGCTGCTGCGCGGTTGCAAATGGTGTTAATTTTTTTTATTTTTTTCATAATTTTTTCCTCCTTACGACATTGCGCAACGCAATGCCTTCTTCATGTGTTTTTTGATATGTTCTGTATAAATCACAGTCCATGCGCACGGCACGACTGATTGAATACGGCATCCCCAACATAAAAGACAGCTGCCATCTTGTGACAGCCTGCCATAATTTTTTTACGTGGAAACCCGTATGCGTTGCGCCGAATGCGCCTGAAATTCCAAATCCACGGTTGTTCATCCGTAAATGCAACGGATTGACCAGTATATAAACGACCAATGACATGGTCGGTTCAATACAGCATTCCCTCATAAAAGACAGCCGTCATCTTTGCGACGGTCTGACGTGATTTTTTATGAAACAATCTGTATGCGTCGGTGCCGGATGCACCTTTCCATTCTGTCAGCAGAATTTCTGCTGTAACCATTGTTGTTTTCATGGCTCCAATTCCTTGTATCAAACTGGAATAATTATGGAAGGTGATATTCAGCGGCAACAAAATTTCTTACGTGTTAATTTTCCCAAATCGAATACTTTCCACCGGGTGATACGATGATTGAAACAAGGAATACGGCATATCACAGTAAAGTTCCGATTTTGTTTCCACATACATAGTCGGATCCGTATAGCGCCAGATTCCTTCCTAGTCCCGCCACCGCAACATAGTATGGAAAGCACCGTCAGAATACCGCTGTACCACCAGGCACTCAGTTTCCATGCCGGATTCTCTCAGAATGGTGCGTACTGTACGGGCGAACTGCCAGCAGACCATCCGTTTCCGTTCCACCGCAGTATCGAGGCTTGCGTAGATATAACTTTCATCAAATGTGGTATCATCCAATTTATGCACTGCCTGGATCACCTTTGCGAGCCTGGAACATCCATTAATCGTTCCATATGTCTGGGGATGATTTTGTTTTTACAGTCATTTTGCTTATCCGCAGTTTTCTCCCATTGAACTATCCATTTCACTTTTCGAGCAGCGGGTCCGATGACCTGGCTGATACCGGGAACGTCTTCATCTGTCATCCGGTACTGACGCACATAATAACTTTCCCAGTCGATCAGCGCCTGGTCTGTTACAAATGAAAGTGCCTCGCCATTTTCATACGCAATACTTCTAACAAGATTTTCTTCCTGGTTCAGATTGGCACCATTGATCATTCTGTCGTCTGCGGCAAGGTAGGAGTTATCCTGTTTCTGATTTGTTGCAACGCCGGTTTGTGACCCTGGTGCGGTGTAATACAGTTCGCCATTGGACATGTCGATACCCCACCCTTCCCGGGCACCATTAGGGCCACATAGAAAAATCCCGTGTCCCGTATCAGTCAATGTCTGAGTCTGGGATATATCTGTCTGTTTCTTTGCGCTTTGAATGAGCATGGCAGTTGTATCTGCTTCGCACGCATATACGGGGAATGCGCTGCATAACTGGGCAGGAATCCATGTGACGGCCAGAACAGCCACAAAGGATATTTTTAATCTGTTCCACTTCTTATTCTGCATACGCCCCTCCTACTCCACATCATCGTAAAGATGCCCTGCGTGCCACAGTTTGACAATCTCTTCCATGTTCTCCATTTCTTTTTGCGCCCGAATGAATTCTTCATTGGTTCCGCCGTTATCCGGATGGTATTTTTTCAGGTACGCATTACGTGCGTGCTTAAATTCTTCCATTGATGGGATCTGCGAAAAACCCAGAGATTTCGCGTAATCCTGTATCTGCTGAATGGCCTTTTGTCTGGCCTCTTCCTGTTCCGTTTCCTCATAATATTGCTGCGCTTCCCAAACCATCCTGTTGATTCGATCTGTATCTTCCTGGTACTGTTTCTCTTTTTCTTTTTGAGCTTTTTTCGCCGCTGTATGCCCGGTAATTTTCAGAAAGAATCTTGTGATGTAATAGGGAACAAGCAGATGGATCATTGGTATGGCAATCAAAATTACAGATGGTATACCAACGATTACTCCGAGACAACGACACAACACAGAGAGAAATCCGAATGGCAATTTATCTGCTATTTTCCAAAGTGTCATTACAATAAATACCAATCCAAATGCACCAAGCACAAAGGAACAAAATAACCATCTGACATCGAACGGTGCCAATGGGTCCACGATTTTGCGATACAGTATTGGTAAAAATTCAAAATACATAGCATAGGCCAGTATGTAGAGAAATCCTACCAATGCATCATTGAACGGTACCTGATAGAATTTTTTCTTGTGTTCTGACATAATGTTCTCCTTCCAGATATCCACAGAATACGGTGTTTTTTGACTAAGCCAATTATGGAAGGAACAGGCAGTTTTTTGGATTTTTGCGCAAAAAAACAGACAGCTTTATGCTGCCTGTTTTAGAGAGCTAGGAATCATACCGGATAACCCGGACAAATGTACGTCCATTATCTGCGGTATTGATCATGTTTTTAGTCCCACGGCTTTTCCCGTCCCAGAACGCGACAAGTGCCGGAATACCTTCCTTTGCATATGACATCATCTGGGCATTACGCATTGGTCCTGCCATTTTCCCATATTTATTCCACTCCGCTGGGAATCTGCGGAGTGGCAATTTTCGTTCCATGGCGTACCGGATGCCAATCTGGTCAGCTCCCTTTGCGTCGCCGGAAATAATGACAATATGTGCACCCGGATAATCTTCCTGCAGTCCAAACACGATTCGATCCAACTTTTCCTTTGCCAGTTTATAATCATGAAAGGTACGGGATCCGGCTACAATCAGTCGGATCTCATAAATTCTGTTAGTTCTCACATTGTCCTCCTACATCGATTCCATCAATGAAAAATTTCACGCTATCGAGCTTGTGTAGGCAGTCATGTAATGTGTAATGTTTTTCCTGCGCCAGTACGTTAGTTCCATCAGGTAACGCGATGACAATCGCAAAATCATCCCAATATTCCGGGAGAGTTTCTCTACTTACCTCAATTAAGATAGATGAACGATAACGTTCTGCGGCCCATTGGATTCCATCATACTGACTCGCATCTTCCGTATTTACATAACGTTCAAAAGCCAAGACTGCAGCTCTTTTTGCATCTTTCTCATACATGCCATACTGGGTTTCCAGTTCAGATTGCATAAAACTGCGGATAGCATCGTTATAGATCTTGCGGTTCAGGCCACGGCGATAGACTTCTTTTAACAGAACTTTTTCATCCATCTGATGGGCGTGGTATTCTTCTTCACCAAGACACTCATACACTCCGTTATGGAACAGATAAGCACCTTCCGCATCACCGTAATAATGGATTTCGAAGTCCACATCCAAATGTTTCTTCTGGCATGCTTCCGCAATCTTATCAATCTGCTGCTCGATGTCACCGTTGCAGTCATTGAGCTCCAGACAGAATTGTCCATTCGATTCATAAGCATCATCCGAATCAAAACCATACGGATCGAGTTCTTCATGATTTAAAATCTCCACCAGCTTGCTCATATCTTCCATGGTTTTGGTTACAAAAGTTCCCTCATTATAATAAGTCATCGTTTTTCCTCCTGCTCTTTTTTGTACATCTGTCTCTTATGATGGAAATCATGGATTGTTGCCATTGCCTTGCTCAGCAAAGAATTCGTCGTACCCGGTAAAGACCGTACGATCCTGTTCCTTGTAATCTTCCTGGCGGACATCCTGCCAGCAGCGGCATACCAGTACACCCTTTTCAGCTGCCTCCGGGTTTTTGCATTCCGGAAATTCCGTATGTGAAAAGTCGATTAACAAAAGCGGAGCCGACATTACCTTTCCTTCCCGTTCCAAATCCACAAAAATTCCTGGGTAATCCGGATCGGAGGACGGGTAAGCGTGCATAATACCCACCGGCGTTTCCACATATATTACCGGTTCCGACGTCTTTGTGCTTTCCTTTTCGCATTCTCTTCCCGGCATAAGTACGGCTTTCACCCTATCACTGAAATGATAAAGATCATCGTGTTTATGCCACAAAGTGTTGATGATCAATTCGCCAAGTTTTTCATCTGGGTAGGAACTCGTCCATTCTCCGTCTTTCAGATGTTTTTCATCACCAAAGCAGGCAACTGTCTGTCCATTAATGCGCACAAGAATTTCCCCCTGTGTTGCACTCATGTTAATGCGGTCAGCTTCAATCACCCACTTGCCACTCGGTTTTGGTTTTCTGTCATAGATTGCTTTTATAACATCATCAGGCAGACTGGATTTTCGGCAGCACCACTCAATTTCCGCTGTATAGTCATTGATGATGGCAACTTCCTTTTCTCCCCAGTGCCAGTGCGTTCCATCCGCGTATTCATAACCTTTGAAGTCTTTTCCTGCAACTTTCATCGTTTCTCCTTTGTCTTATGCTTTGTTTTCTTGCTCCGCACGTTTTTTCAACATGCTGGAACGGTATTCTTTAATCTGGTCCAGGGTCAGCCATTCCGGTCTTTCATTTGTCGGTAATGCGTTCCACATTTTTTCCATCTCATCACACTGTTTTTCGACTGTTTTATGATGCAAGTGTCCTTCATATCCATTTCCACATCCAAGAAAATAATCACAGTCCATTTTCAAGCGGGAAAGTATTCTGAAATCAAACTCATAATCAGAACGCACAAACGGATCCTCGCAGATAACAGGTCTCGTGACATGCTCATTCGGTTCTCCGCAGATTTCTCCGCCGTCCTCGTTTTTCCATGCCCCAGTGTAGAGATCTAAACCGTTTCTCCCATTATTTTCATCGAAATAGTATCGGCCTTCCTGATCCATGTAACACGGTACATCAAAAGTACCACCGCGGCCGACATAGGTGACGATTAACGGATTTTGCTTTGTATAGTGTATAGCTTCTGCGTTCTGGTCATTGAGATAAATGACCTTTTGCGTCCGCCACATTTCATCCACAGAAAAGATATGGTTGCATTTATTGAAAGCAGCGATCACAGCCTCCGCTTCTTCAACGGAACATAATCTTTCCATACCGTTTTCAATGATCTTATACATCTCGGCCTCCGTTTTTTTATTTTTTTTGACTTCATCGGCCGCTTCTTTCAGCTGTGTCAGAGCATCTTCACATTTCTTTTCCAGTTCGTTGATTTCTTTCTGGATTGAAGCAATTCGTTCATCATTTTCACCCTTTTCTCTTCGAATCCAAACAATCCAACTCCGTTGACTTTCAATTTCCTGGATGTCATACATGAGATCATAGACTCCAATATCCCGAAGATGCTGAAGTTTGGCCCTGTAATCTTTCCGATCCTGACAGTTGCATCCATCATCCTCCTCAAACAGGCAGTCCCTGCATGGATCTTTTGGAAATCCCTTCCGGATCAATGCCAGTTTTTCTTCTGCTGATTCTATTTTTTTCTCCATAATGCTTCTCCCTTTCCTTACTGCATTTCTTTCAGAACCTGGACGGCGAAATCCGCGTCTTCTACGGCGTCTTCATACAGATAACAAAGAACATCGTGTACGCGGGAATACAGCTCACCCAAAGTAGCATCTTCCGCATTTGCAACATACTCGAAAATACCTCCGTCTCCTTCCGCGAAGCAGTTTTCGTCGTAGTCCCATTCCGACGTCTTATAATCAATGTATCCGTCGTATGGCGTCCCGCTCTCATCCTCATCTCTATCCAGCTGGCTTCCGTCTCCAACCTGCATATATATCACTGCATTTTCGGTTGGAACAAACACTCGCAGTTCCATGGTGTTTGTCTGAATTCCTGCCTTTTCCAAGATTTTCTGTAACTTGTGTTTTGTCATAATTTTTTTCTCCTTGTTCTAAATTTGATTATCGGGCGGAAAAACCATGGTGTGATACCCCATGGCATTGCGGATTTCGTAAAAACCGATCATCCGATAAAATGCCTGTAGTTTTGCATTTAACACCTGTAAAAATACCGGCCGTTTCCCTTCGGATACACAGCGGCCTCTGATCGCTTCCTTGACCATTTTGGAACCATAGCCCCGATGCCGGTATGCTGGTAGGATAAACACATCGCTTAACTGGTATGAATCCGGAGTCCACAGTTCGTGATCGGTGATTACCGGGCATTCGTTATCCGCGTAGCCAATCGTGCAATATCCAATCAGTTTGCCGCCCAGATACAAGCCCCAGCTTTCGTCATCCCATCCGTTGAAGTCTTCTACCCATTCCAATACATGGAATCCTGATAATTTGTCCAGCTCTGAAATTGTTGCCGCATCACTTTTTCCTAATGGTTTTGTTGTTGCTGTTTCCATTGTATCTCCTGATTCTAAGGATGCCGCCCACACGCAGGCAGGCGGCTTTGTACTCGTGCATCTTACAGTTCCATTTGGAACTTTTCCGGTGCGGTAATTTCTGCTGAGAATCCACCGTGCAGGAATCCGTATTCATCAGACAGCCAGTCTGCAATGACATCTGCCAGTGTTTCTGTGTCAATGCCATCTTTAGTTTTGTAATCTGCAATGCGGAAATAATCCGATACGATAATTTCTTCCGGCAGCCTAAGATCCTCGGTATCGTCTTCGCCATCAGCATCATCATCCGATGTATCCCACTTGATATTGGTGATATGAACGGTCAGATACTCCGGAGCCTGTGCTTTCTGGCATGAGTCACACGCATCATGAAAGAGTTTTACAATGAACTGGCCGACTTCAGAAATGGCGAGATGATCTGTATTGATTTCCGCATCCACCTGAAAATCACGGAAGAGTTCTTCGTCCTTCCAGAGACGGTCATCAATCTCTTTTTCTGATGTTCCACGAGCCTCCATCCGTTCTTTTAATACGTCACGGGACGCAGTTAATTTGATTGCGTAAAGCGGACGGTCCTGGTACTGCTGTTTCAGCGTTTCATATCCGCCTGGATCAACAACATACATATTTGCTTCATCCAGCTGCTCCTTTGTTGCTCCATAACGGTATCCGCGGTATTCCATGTATCCCTTGATCTCATCTTTCGGGATTTCATCAAATTCTGCTTCCGTCACAAAACGGTGTCCGATTTCATCCGCGGATCTTCTTGGTCTGGTTGTATAGGATTCCACCTGAAGCCAGCCATATTTTTTATGCAGATATTCCGCCACGCTGGTCTTTCCGGCTCCGGATCGCCCAATCAGAATGATCAGCGGATCAGGACTGAATCGCATATCGCACAAAGTACGTTTTAATCCCTCCGTTTCTTCGAAATCATAACCGTAGTATGTCAGAAGGTTTTCCTGCAATGTAAAATATGGATAAGCGCCACGTTTCGCCAGATAATCTCCGCTTAAAAATTCCTCCTTGACGGCGGCTAACAGATCCGGATCCGGGTGTTCTTCCATCAGTTCGTTCACGACCCATTCCAGTTCCTCCATCACAGATTCCGGGTATTTTTCTTTTCCGAATGCCATTCGTAAAAAGAAATATGCCATGGACGACATCGCTTTTTGTCTTGCTGTTTCATTTTTCTTCATTTTTTTCTCTCCTTTGCTTCTCAAGCGTCTTTTAAAGGTTCGGATAAATTATGGAAATGGAAAGAACGGATAAAGAGGCATGTTTTCTATCGTAAGCTACAAAAAAAATAGGACAGTGCATAAGCACTGTCCCATTCTGAAGGATATTACTTTGGTTATTCCGGCATTTCCTGGTCGTCTTCCACTTTCCAGCTGATTTCCCAATACGGTTCTCTGTCTGGAGTTGATGTCGTGACGGTATATCCATGTTTTTCCAGATATTTTCGGGCTGCTGATGACATTTGTTCACCATCACAGGATACATAGAATTCTCCGCGTGACGCAGCATCCTCAATTTGCCTTGCATAACTTTTGATCTGCTTTTCCAATTTTTCTGCTCTGATCTTTTTCGTGATATTACGCGCCTCTACCGCGCTCATTAAGTTTCCTAACATAGTTTTTCTCCTTATTGCTTATTTGCCGCATTGCCTATAACGTCTCTGACACCAAAACATTTGGCGTTGACATAGGTATTTTCGTGCCATCCACTACCTTTATTGGAATAGACACCGCCAAATGAATCAAGGTACTGTTCGCCTGCTTTGGATTTTGTAATGAATACCGGGGTTTTTGCTTTGATCAGCGTCTTTCCCCAGGTTGAGCCGGCGATGGTTGTTTCATATTCTCCTGACACCAGATACCCACAGCCAAGTTCTTCTGCTTTTTCCATTGCAAACCGGATAATGGCAGATTCAATTTCTATTCGTTTCTTTCCCTGAATGCCAGAATAACACCGTTCCAGGAAAATAATCGGGGTCTCGACAAACGGGGCTGACTGCACAGATGTCTGCGTCTGCTTTACTGTGACATCCGTAAAGGTCAGGCGGTCTTCATCGCGTTCTTTCATGCGATTGGCCGTTTTTGTCAGTCGAATCACGGCACGTGCAATGATGGCGCCATTTTTCTTTACATAAATAATTTTTTTATTACCATCGAAATATGCCAGCAGACACTGACGGTACAAACCATCCACATAGTTCATACATGTTCTGGTCGGCACTGCTCCAAGGTTCATAATGCCTTGGAAAGAAGTATCTTCGTATACTTTATATCCGCTGATTGTTACGGCATTGTTGTGAACCCAGTGGTCGTACATACGATCCCGGATCGTCATACAGCATTCTTTGTCCAGATCCGTATACCGCAGCTCATCCAAACAATCACACATGGCGGCTTTGACCACCACTTTGAAAGCCTCCCGTACCGAAGAATGCATATAGGCACGTACATATTTGCCGTTTCCGGAAAGGAAGAATTTCCAGACAGTATCTTTGTTGATTCTGTAAAATTCATCCGGAAGATCCAGCTGTTTTTTCACTTCCAGTACTGTCTCATCCTGATTTAAAAACTGTTTCATGCCCTCTTTTAACCCTGCAATACAAAGTGCCGGATTTTCAAGTGCAAACAGGATTTCGGTTTCCGTTTTAGCAGTCTGCAGGACCGATTCCAGGCTAATTGGCACTGTCATGATTTTTGCAGCTGTTTCCAATGTCACAGGAACGGATAGGATCCGTTTTACCATCGTTGGGATATCACCCTGCTTCAGATGACGGACAACATTACTTACATCTGCATCATCCAGTGCCTGTTTGGAGTATTTTGCAAACTGACTGATCCTTCTACACGCTTCTTCTGAACGCAGACGGCTTAACAGGATAAAAAAGATTGTAAGTTTCTGAAAGAAACCTTCCGGTGTCGCACAGATACGCTGCAGTGTTTGGATCTCCTGAAATGTATATGGCGTGTTCTTTCCAAATTTCTTTGCCAGATCCAGAATGGTATTGCCGTATTCATCAAACACAGAAAACAGATCTTTTTCTGCAAGCGTGTTGATATCTTTTGCGCTCCATGCATTCAAATAAACCAACCGGCTTACCTTGCAGTGTTCCGTGCATAAATAGGACACTGTGTTTTCTGTCAAATCCCTACCGGCTAAGTAGCGAAGCACTGCTTTTTGGCGTTTTAACACTGCATCAGCCAGAAAATCCCGCACGCAGAATACATCACCATCCAATGTTACGGACGTGGACGTTTCCTTTGGAAAATCAGCGGTAATTTTGTCCACTTCATTACACCTACAAATCCGACCAAGAATCTGCAATGGGGAACCTGAAAGAATATCATCCAGTTCCGTATCCGTAGCTGTCATGACGACGCGGTCCAACTTCTTTAGAAAGCGTGGTTCGCCTCCGCTGTATGCGGTTAAGTTGATCAACCGCTTCATCCGCCGTCTGTGATTTGTATATCGGTCTTTCTCACAAGATTCTTCCTGTATGAAATACTGATTCCATTTCTGAAGGTAACTTGCAACCGATTCTGGATTTTCCAGCCCTTCTGACATCTGCATAATCTGATGCACGGTAAATAACCCATTCATATTCGGATCGCAGCAGAGCAGATTCAGATACACGTCATTGTTTTTATTCTGCATGATTAAAGTGATCATTCTGGCTCGCTGGGAATCTGAGTGCGTTTTGCGAATTACTGGAGTATGCAACATAATTTCACAGTACCATCTTTTTTCTTCCTCTGTTTTTAAATCACAGAATACATGGTTATCCAGACAATGTTCCAGTTCTGTGCGCCAGTAAGAAGAATAGAATAATGGCATAATCTCGTCCGGGGCTACAAATCTGAGAAGCCGGAATATGGTTTTTACCGCTTCCTGATTTTTCGCCAGCTCACTTTTTGCCAATTCCTGCCAGAACAGATTCATTTTACGCTCAAAGAATGGCTTGACCGCTGGTGCGGTATAAGCATTTTTTGATGCTAAACACGGAAGCGCACCGATAAAAGCAGATGCATCCGGGAACATGGAGAAAACCTTTAGACTGCGTGGTATCGTACAGAAAATTTCCAGTGTTGTCAAGACATTTTTGTCTTCTGATACCACTGGATTAAAGTCGCATGTGTCCAGAAGGCAAAGTACATTCCGGGTTCGTGTCAGCCCAATCACTTTTTCCTGTCTGATTGTCCAGTTCATAAGCCAGGATGGAATGTTGCGTTTATAGTATATTGTTCTATTTTTACTTTTTGTGCGGTTTTCTTCCATTTTGTCCCACGTCATTGCAAATTTCATTTGTTCTACTAATCTCATGGTTGTTTCTCCTTTTGTTTGATATACAGGATCCTTTCGGTATCCTGTATTTTTCGTTAGGAAGCCAGCTTCTCTTAAAGTTTGCTGTCTTCTGTTTCTGATTCGCCGTTACCTTGGTTTTCGGTTTCCTGAAGCACATGTTTCGCCATCACTTTGAGAAAATACGGGTCTTTCATATTTCTGGCAATCCGACTCATTCGCTCGGAGTATTTATAAAGGCTATGGCCTGCCGCTTGCATGGAAGTACGGAACGTGTCGTCCAGAAGGCTTTCGCTGTTTTCTCCGAAGCGCACTTTCGTCATCTTTAAAAAGCTGATCGTTGTTTCCCAGATCCTTTTTTTACTGTCCAGAATGAACCAGCAATCTTCCAGGAATTGATCAGGATTATGTACCAGATCGCGTACATGTTTTTTCATCAGTTCCTGTACGGATAACAATTCTTTTACCTGCTCCTGCGCTAATGCTTCATTTGCCGCCATCACCTGGTAAGTTTCAAATTCTTCTTTGGTCATTACCATGCTGCGCAGTGTCTCTTCATATTTGGAAAATTCAGGGTTGTTTAATAACAGTTTGGCTAATACTTTCTCTGTTTCGGAATCCATAAATTTTTCAAATGGAATCTGGTTCCGTAACATGTATGTATACATGGACGACAGCGTGTTTAAATTGTAACGAAACCTCATTTCCGCGAACATTGTGAATAAGCGGACGCGCTCTTCCTGTGTAAAACGATCAGGATTTGCATCTGGATATACAGCGGTAAAAAAATCGGCCGTATCATCCCAGGGATTCAGCTCAATCTGTGACTGATCGATACAGTCCGCCAGTATCAAGCTTTTTCCCAGGCGCTTCAACAGCATCCGTATAGTCCATGTATCCAGATCCCGTAGGCCCTGTGGAATTTCCCAGTATTTATCCAGATCTGCCTGGTTACCTAATGTAACAAGCCCGACCTGAATAAATTTTGTGGCATATGCACGGGTGTATTTGATGCAGCCTTCCAGTTTCGATTTCTCATCCACGGTGGCTCCCTGCTTTTTCAACAGCCAGACAATAACATCCATAATTTTTGAAAGCAGTTCTTTCATCTGCTCAGGATGTTCTTTTGCCGAATGCATAGTTGCTGAGGTAGTCCGGTAAACGACTGTGATGACATCTTCATCTGGCAACGCCACCAGACGCTCCCAGGTTGTCGGATCGCTGCAGTCAAATGTCAGAAGTTTATTGAATCCCCAGAAACTAGACTGATAGGCCTTAAGCACAATCTTCTGATACAGTACCATCCAGTTTGCGTTTGTCAGCCCATAGGACCTGCAGAGATTGTAGTTGCTCTGGAAAAATGCCCGCATGCTACTGTATCCATCGATTCTTTTGACAAATTTCCGATTGCAGACATGTGCCAGCATATTCTGTTCAGCGAGTGTATATGGCATGTTTTCATCATTGCCGGATTTGAGAAGATTTTCTACGAATTCAGCACTGATTTTATCCATGACCGCATCTGATACCTTTCCTTGTGCTAAAATCACGTTGAGATAGCGGATTTCACGCTCTGAAAAATAAATTGCCAGTTTTTCTGCATTTTTTGAACCTGGCGTTACATTGTGATTCCGAAGCGCTTTCATTGCAGCCAGTTTTTTGTTTTTTGATGTGCATTGGCAATCAGTGACTAAAGCAATAATGCTCTTCGCTGTTTTTGCATCTTTTTCGGAATCCAGCGGGCGCAGATTTTCCAGGAAGGATTCCATTTCCAGCCGGAACACATCCCAGAAAGCATGATATGTTTCCGTCAGTTCCACAAAATCAGTCAGGGGCAAACGATGATCCTGCACTGACTGAAAAAGATGTGTGTGAATCGTTTCCTTTTTCCCAGCATCTGGCCCCTTGCAGATCCCAGCGTTACTTCCGTATACTGTAAAGGCATATTCCAACGCTTCCATGTACGGGTCATTTTCCGCATGTTCATGCATACAGTTCATCCAGCGCTGGAACTGATCTTCGTTCATGTTGGCATTCAACCGACGCACAATGTTTGGCGATTCCGTGGCCAGCGTATGACAGAGCCACCGCATATCCTGTTTGTCCAGTCCTTGTATACGGAGTTGGTCCAGAATTTCACCTAGGTACTTTGTACCACAATTGCCATATTGTGCCGCTATGGCAATATTCTGCATGTCTTTTTCATTCATCATGATTTTTCCTCCATTACTCTATGTCTTTGATAGTTTCGGATAAATTATGGGCATGAATGTCTGACGACAAAAAAAATAAGGTCACAAAAGTGTGACCTTATTAAAGATATGAATTGCAGTTACATAGTGATTCGGATGTTTAATTCACGCATATGATCATTGAATACATCTTTGCGGATATCAAAAACTGGATGTTTCAGAAGATCGTAACGCAAGATTTCCGGACATCTTGTCCGAATCGTTGCGAGTTCCCGAAACAGCATTGCCCTGTCATACTGCGCCTTCAGGGCATTTAATGGGCTGCGTGTGATACCAAGCTCATCCTTCCAAAAGGATACCAGTTCTTTTTCCCATTTGGTATCTCCCTGACATGCTTCGATTGCTTTATACAGCCCAGTCACCCCGCCGTACTCCATTACAAGCGGGGCGGCGGCAGAGCTCACTCCTTTGACTCCTGGGATGTTATCCGACGAATCTCCCTCAATCGCTTTCAGATCTGGGACAAGTTTTGGCGTAACGTGCATTCTTCTGCATACGTCATCCTCTGTGTAAATCTGGTAATGCCGGGTATATGTCGGGAACATTTCATTTTCTTCCGGTCTTCCATTACGAAAGGCGTCTGCTTTCCCGGGATTCTCCGCGTTTTTCGCATCCTCAGGCATCCACACCTGGATATTCCGGCTGTCATCGACAAGCTGAAGGTAATCCTTGTCTTTACTGACAAGTACAACCTGCATGTCTTTAGCGTATTTTTCTGCCATCGTTCCGGCTAGATCATCCGCCTCGTAGTTATCACTGAAAAAAACCGGGATACCGGAATCGGCAAGAATCTTTTCCATAGTCAGGAACTGTTCCTTTAATGGCAAATCTGTTTCCTTTCTCTGCGCCTTATAATCTGCGTAAAGTCTCCGGCGGAAGGTGCTCCTGGTCTTATCAAACATGACCGCCAGATAATCCGGTTTCCAGCCATCCATCAACATTAAAAGCTGTCGGGTCATACCATAAACAGCATTTGTATACGTGCCATTTTTGGCATGAAGGATTTTATCAAAATACCGCGCCCGCTCTTCTGGAACTTTGCAGAAACGGATCTCATTCGGTAACAGCGCATAATATGCGGTTGTTAACATGGAAGAGCCGTCAATAATCAATAATTTCTTTCTCATCTGTGCACCTCCCTAACTGTCTGGTAATATTTCTTCTTGGCATTCCACTCAACCGTAACCGGATTGCCACAGGCGATACACGTTACGTCCAACATAGGTTCTTCTATATTGGTACGGTATCTGGATTTCTGGCCGCATTCGCAGTCTGCCTGAAGAGGTACCAGATTTTCCAAATCCATGACCCTGTTGCAGTCCCGGCACTGATACCGGCTTGTGACGGCCCGGCTGTTGAATGCGTGGATGCGTCCACAGGTTGTGCACTTAATTAGAAGAAACCCTTTATATCCCTGCCGGACTTCTGCTTCCGTTTTGTCTTCGGTCGTCGTGGCCTGCATTGTTGGAATATTTCGCTTTAATGTTTCGCAGTGATCTTCCTTTTGCAGATGTTCTGCTTTTACTGGCATCGGCGTATCATCTGCCTTCACCGATTCTTTTGTTATGGGCGATGTTGTAAAATCCTCAAGCATACTATCCGCAGTTTCCGGTGCAGGCAGTCCTGCCGGCTTTGTGGCATATGCAAACAATGTATCTGCCACTTCCCGGAATGCATCCATAAATTTTTCCTCCGGCACTTCCACGTTCAGGGAAAGTCCTGGAGTGCTAAGTCTGATTTTAATTTTTGTATCTCTCACAAAAATATCCTCCTATTCTGTTCGGTCTAACACCACAGACCGGAAGAATTTGTCCAGCGTTCTCAGATCCCGCTCCTCCTGTTCCGGGTGCCCGCTTAACCACAGTCGGACCCGTTCGTCGATACCGGAAGCCAATTCACAGGATAATGTATATTCCGCATCCAGCTGCCCATTTCTGCATAATTCCAGTAGTTTCTCACATTCTTCTGCATCCTGCGTTCCTGGTAGTACGGTCCGGCTGATCAGCGCCTTGATTTCTACTGGTGGTACCGCGTGGTATTGCATGATATAAACTGCCTGCATAGCAACGCGCATAAGACCGAGGGAATTTTTTGCTTGTTTCTTGCCCTGCATAATTTCCTTACGATAAGACTGAATCAGTTTCATCTGTGCGTGCAGGAGAGGCTTCTCGCGGAAATACGGTTTCGCAACGTCCCGAATCTTCTGAGCAAACCCAAGACGGTCCATGATCACTCTGGCCTGCATCCATTCCCAGAATGTGGCGTTGGATTTAGATGCGTGTGACAGGGCACGCCTTAATTCCCACCCGCAAATATCAAGATCGTCCTTAATGACCGAAATGCTGTCCTGCGGCATTGATAAGCCCAGATACCGTTCCATCGGATATACATAGATCAGTCGGATATCGTAATCGCTCTCATCCGATGCACAGCCATATGCACGGCTTCCGTATTCTACGGCCAAAAGTATCCGCATCTGGTATTCGGTTTCCAGATTGCTTAATCTGGCCAAGATTTCTGCTTTCTTTCTGTCTTCCATCAGTATCCTCCTGTCTTTGCACCGTCTCTTGTGATGTTATCCAGTTCCAGTGAGGTGCCGATCATAAAATCCTCTTTTGACCAGAATACAGATTCCTTCAGTCTTTCATTTTTAAACATGGACTCAAGCGCTCGATCCAGTTGCCGCTTTGGGATACTTGCCTTGACGTCTTCCACTGTGCGGGCTCCGCTTTCGTACAACCACTTGGAAAGGTACCACGTTTTGTAGTGGAATCCGTCTGCGATTTCAAATAGTCCGACATATCCAGCTTTGACCGCCCGCTTCCAGGCTTTTTCTGTTTCTATCAGGGAAAGTAGGTCCGCCATCAGGAATTCCAATTCATAATCAAGCGTATATGGAACTCCGTTCTGTGCAATCTTTTCTTCATGCTTTTCCGGATGTGCTGCGATGATTGCCTGGCGAAGTTTCTGCTCGCTGTATCCTGGTTCCATATCAAGATTATCCTCGATGCAACCATTGGCATCCTGGCTCCAGAATGCGATCTTTTTGTTTCCGAGGTACAGGTCACCCTGCGCCGCGGCTCCTTCCTTTCCTTCAAAATATTTTAATTTTTTGACTGTTAATCCGTTAATACTTGCCATCTTTTCCTCTCCTCTTCTTTTGTCCTTTTTTTGCTCCTTACCAGTCCTGTTCCGCACTGCACGCATGATCCGGGATCATTTCCACGTTTTTGCCGCAGTCATCGCAGACCCAGTTACCGTTCTCATCTTCTACCAGGTATGCGCAATCCAGACAGCGTTCTTTCCGCTGTTTTGCAACACTCTCGGTCAGGATGATGTCCGGATTTAAGATGACGATGGAATCGCAATCCCATGACCGGAGCGCATTTCCGACAGGGCCGCTGCCGGCCTGCCTGAACTCGTCTCCGTACCATGCCAGTTCCACGGCATCAATCCCGAGCCGGACGCATTTTTCGAAGTCCGGCAGGTACATTCCGTATACTGCCGGGTTCGGGTTTTCGCGCATCGGGAGAGCAGTAAGGTCTTTCATCGAGCGGATCGTGTATACGTTCGCATCCGGCAGGAGCGTAAAATCAAAATGCTTCCGGAGCGATGCGGTCTGGTAGTGTTCACATCTACAGAACGGTTCCCATTTAGTTCTCCTCCTTGTCTGCAAATTCCTGCGTAGCCGCTAAGAAGCTCTGTACGAACGGACCAACCAGGAATTTTTCTGTAGCATCATCGTATTTCCCGTTGCCATAGTCATGCCAGTAGTCTTTGTGTCTCTTCAATAACTCCGTTCCGGTTTTCCGCGACAGCAAGTCACCAGCAGAAACGTACAGACTGACATCGCAGTTATGCTCTGCCTTTTCCGGGTTTTTGATGAAAACGAGATCCTGCTTTTTGTCATAAATCCCGTGGATGCCGACCGTGAAATCCTTTAAATATGGTAATTTCTGCAGCAGCAGTTCCTCGATGACTTTTCCGGCAAATCTGGACTGATACGGGCTTGTCATCAGGACGATGGTTCCGTTATCCATCACGGTACGTGACCAGCCGTTCCGGCTTGTCTCCGTAAATTCCGTGCGTGTATGCTTCACGAAACGGATGCCTAAGGACGCTTCATCCCGGTGTCCGCGAACTGCAATTTCTTTTGCCATATCGGATTTATCCGCATGGTGCTTGCACGCAGTCAGAATCTCTTTGTCCGAGAAGTAGTTATGCAGATAGTTGTAGCTTGCAAAGAACTCCCGCATGAATGCGGTATTGTAGGTTTTATCCTGCATACGTTCCTTAACGATTGCCTGATGCTCCCGTTCTCTTGCTTCTTCCTGTAGTCCGACTGCATCTTTAACCAGACGCTCCATTAACTCCTCATCAGAAATCTTCATCCACTTTTTGATATAGTCAAGATCAATTCTCATAATATGTTTTTCTCCTTTGTTCGTATTTTTTTTCTGCAATCGTGTTTGCTGATAATCTGGAAATTTTAGGCATCACGTTACGTGAGCATTGCTGCAAGTTCGCCGCTCCACATGATACCACCATGTTTCCATGTTCCGTGAGTTCCGTTAATGCCGTTGTAGCACTTAAGCCCCATACCACCAGCAGCCTTCCAGGCATGCAGGTTTTTGGAATAGTCATCGAACAAGATCCATGTCTCTGGCAGTTTCTCCAAATGAAAAACATCTATGACATAATCTGCTTTGCAGACTCCACAAGGCAGGAGCAAACGGTGCTCTTTCGGAATTTCCGGAAGATACTGATCAAGCCATGCCTGCTTGTCACCATAAGCGTAGCCCTCCACCAGACAGTGGCTTAAGATATAAACATTTTCAGGATGCTCCTTCGCGTATTCGCGGAAAGGATTCACGAATTCTGTCGGTTTTAAGTTCCGGAAATATCCTTCGCTCAATAATTCCGCCTCACATCCTACTTTCCATTCTGCCAGGGTGCCATCCATGTCCAAAAACCATCTTTCGTTCATATTTTTTCTCCTTGTATATTTATTTGTCGCGTTCTTTTAACAGCTCTTCCACAGCTTTTAAATGCTCCGGATCCATATGTTTTCCTGCACGATTTAACATCAGGAAGCATCTCAGGAGTGTTTCTTTATCAGGACACACCAGGTCTGCGATCGGTACAACCCGTTTCAGAAAAACATGCCTGTCTTTGGCACTGAGATCATTAAAATACAATCCCTGATATGGATATCGGTTTTCGTAATATCCGCGGATTGCATCCAGGCGCTGTTTGCCATCCAAAATTTCATAGAGGCATCCGGATGCCTGTACTTCAGCATGATCCCGTTCCACAAATACGATCTCTCCAATTTTGATGTTGGAAAAGATACTGTCAATCAGCAGCTCCTTATCTGACTGTTCCCAAACATATCCGCGCTGATAGAACGGATCCATGTCAACGCCAAAATGGTAATAACGATGCAGAACGCCTTCGAGGGTATACGGATTGAACGATAACTGGAGATCCTGGTTCCGTTCCAGAGTGGTACAGTTGACGGGGATTGGGCGAATGTCTGTCCATTGGGCTGCATGATATACCGTTTCCATTTCCTCTGTGTTGTGTTTTCGCACGCTGCATCGGATTACATACAGTTTTCCGCCATGTAATACCTCTTCCACAACACTTTCTTCCATGCTGCCGTACCGTACATGTTCTCCAACACCAAATTGGTAGGTTGGTGTATCCAGATGTGGAAGTGTGTTGCTCAGCCAGGCCATGTCATTTTGGATCTGTTTTGCACGCTGTTCTTTCGGGATTAATACTTTTGCTCTTGCCATACTATTCTTCTCCTTATGCATATTTTGTCTCAGAAGCAATGCGCTTCCGAAATTCCACGAGTTTCCGGTCCTGTTTTGCCAGTTCATCTGCCCAGTGCTTTAAATCTTTGTCGATTTCCGCAACTGCGCATGGATTCTTATAAATCAGCTGGTGTTCCAGAGCTGACCAACTATCCATTGCCATGGTACGGATCTGAACTTCGCACTTTTCACGCCGTACTTTACCGTGATGAAATACATCAACGCCGAAAATCAGGTGAAGGCCACGGTAGCCGGAGCGCTTTGGGTTGCGGATGTAATCCTTTTCATACAACAGCGTCATGCCGGCGCTCTGTTTTAACAATCCGGCTGTCTGGTAAATGTCGTCCAGGTACATGACCACGATTCTGACACCAAACAGATCTGCCAGTTCCTGACGGGCAGCTGCGATTGTCGGGTTTAAGCCTTTTTTTACTAGCTTTTTATAAATGCTGTCCGGGCTTTTCATCCTTGCGGATATGGAATGGATCACAGTACGCTTATGGCACAGTTCCAAGTCCCTCCCCGCTGCCTCTGCGCGCTCCTGGACAACGCCGGCTACATTTTTAAACAGGGTCTCGTAGTTTTCGTTCTCCATCTCCTTGCGGATCCGGTTTACTTCTTTGTTTACTTTCATGTCTTTTCTCCTCTGTTTTCTATATTGTTTCGGAGAAATTATGGAAGTGGATGGTGGAGAACTGGTTCGCGGTATAGCATAGCTAATGAGCAAAAGAAAACTGCCTGCTATTACTGCAGACGGTTTTCTTGAAAGAATGATTTGTGGTTTAAGAGCGGTATAGTAAAGAAAAAGGCCACTGCGTATAACCGCAATGGCCTTTAGAAGAAGACTTCTATTATTTTTTTGTAATACATTTGCTGAAGAGTTTTTCCATATCTGAGTAGTCGCACAGAAAGGATTTTTGACTCGCAAGTACCATTTCACTTTCTGATATCCTATCGAAATGGATCACGTACCCATTTTTCAGAGCCAGGGATCTGATAAATTCCCTCTGGCTGCGTCCGTTACCTTCCCTAAATGGATGCAATGCATTTATTTCTGAAAAATAGTATGCCAATTTTCGAATCAACACATCCTCTTCCAATCCTGCTAAATACTTTTCCTTTTTAAGCTTTGAAAAGATTTCTTCAGCCTGTTCTGGTATAAACCTTACATTACAAAACATATTACCTTTTGCAATGTCTACGGTTCTTACTTTTCCGGCCCAGTCATAGATATCCTGAAAAATATACGCATGGATTTCTTTCAGGTGTCGGAAATCAAACTGTCCACATATCGGATTATCCATTAATTCTAATAATCTGAGCATCGTCAGTCTTCGTTCAAACGCGTATAGTTTGTCCTGTTCCCTTATATTCAGTTTGTTGATTAACACGTCTGAATTCGGATAACAGTATCTTGTATCCGACATACTACACCTCGCTTAATATTTTTGTTCTTGCTTCATCATAGCTCATGTCGCCGCGCTCAATGCTTCTCAACATACCAAGATCATCATCATTCAGCTGAAGTCCCTCCATTCTCATTGTCGCCACCACTTCTTTAATTTTCTCTTCATCTGTATAAGATGGTTTGGTCAGTTTAACAGAGAACGGGATACCTTCCTGAATGATCAACTGATTCAGCGCCATATTGATATACGTAGACATATTAAGGCCAAGCTTATCCAGGATATTGATTGCTTCATTTTTTACACCCTCAGGTGTTCTTGCCTGAACGATCCCCATTGTTTCCATAATCACAGCTCCTTTCTTATATGTCTATTATATGACACTGTATATACAGTGTCAATAACATCTTGGCATGATTATTTTGTTCTCAAATACTGCGCGTATTCCTCTAAGGTCTTCGCCGTTCTTTCCAGACTGTCGATTTCAGAGATTACATCGCCTTCCACATCCGTACATACGGTAAAGACTTTCCCGATTGTCTGATCCGGTACATAAGCCGGAATCCTCTTTTTCGGTTTCCAGAAGGCGACCATACAGCCGCCTTTTTCCGGATAAGGATATACATATCCATCGCCGACAAACGTATCACGATACTTCTGCGCATCCGCAATACGAATAGGAAAGCATGTACCAATACCGGCATTTAACCCTTCTGTTAATTCTCGGTTCTTTCGATACAACTCTATCGCAACCGGATTTCCAAAGCCGGCGATCCAATTGTACGTCAGATCACGTTCCGTGTCATTCAGAAAATTATGTCTGAGAAGCAATTCCGGATTCATGTATGTTCCATAACTGAACTCCCACGCAAACGGATCATTAAGCACTGGATTTACGATTTTAATTGGAAAATCTTGATCGCCATTTTCCCTAAGTTCCAACCAGCATGTCCTGCAACTTCCCTTGCAGGCCTGTAAAGCCAATAAAGCTTCCTGGTAATTTGTTGTTGCTGTTGTCCAATTTGTTCTGATCATAAGTGTTTCCTCCTTATTAGTCTTTTGCGCTTCGACTGCAGCCGCAGCTGTAGCTTCTTTGTTTATAAAATTTTTCCACATACGGAAAATCATAATATTCTTCCGTTTCTGGACAGGCATCATAGGTTACTACGATTTTTGCACATCCCGGATAGGATAATGTCAAATCCTGGATCAGTCCCGCCAAACGTTTGTGATCATCCGTTTCGTACCACTCCCGGTACAGCTGTTTTCCCTGTAAAACGTAAGGTGGATCGATAAACAGGAAATGATCCGCATTCCAATAAAATTCTTCGATCACCTGGAGCGCATCCATATGCATCACCGTGATACGATTCTTGTATGCTGCAATCCTGCGGATACGGTCCGCCACCTTTTTGTAATTCCATCGGCGCTCGTAGTCTCCCGCGATCCCGGCTTTTGTGATTCCGGAAAATGCCAGCTGGTTTGCTATCAGAAATGCCGCCGCTAATTCAACCGTGGGGCAACCGTCCGGCTGGTCAAGTATTCTTTTCGCCTGTAAAAATTCTTCCCGCGTTCCCTGTATGTTGCGAACTGCATTCAGGAGTTCTTCTGTATATTCCAAAACAGATATCCAAAATGCGTATACACCCGGATCCAGATCGTTTAAAACGATCCGATCGGCGCGTCCTGCAAATAGCATAGCCAGGGATGCGGCGGCACCGCCGGCAAATGGCTCGACCATGGTGCCGATATGCTCCGGAAAATGCGGTTCCAACTGCTTGAGCATTTTCCCCTTTCCTCCGGGATAACGCAAGGGGGACAACCTCCCCTGTAAATCACTTTTTACCTGCTCATCCATCTGGCGTTCTCGACAGTCACCGGCCTTTGTTTCTAAGCAAACGGATAGGTCAATGATTCTGGTTATGCCTGCATATGGCGTGAAGCTCTCGCATTCCGGGCACCAGAAGCCAGTGCCATGAACATCTTCTTCGATATCATCTTGCGAAGCGAATATCGCCCCGCACACCCTGCACTGAAGTGTCTTCAACTCCTCCACTCCTTATTCCCATTCACATAATTTGCAAAATTCTGCTGACCTCGCCAAATGGATACCTGTGATCAAGCATTGCATTCTGGCACTGCAGGAATCACCATCTGCGACCATCGCATACAGACGATTGACATTCGTTCGAATTGGATGAATCTCTTCCTTGCCCTGCATTTCGTAAAAATATCCACTCACGAGCAACCCAACAATGGCGACCTTTTCATCTGTCATGCCGGCGCTACTGTATCCGCCAGGGATCGTAAAGAGTACCTTTTCGGTATTAAGCCCGGTTTCCTCTTTTAACTCCCGTTTAGCAGCTTCTACCGGAGTTTCGCCAGGATCAATGAGCCCGGCTGGAAATTCGAGGCAATAGCCGTTGATCGCATAGCGGAATTCACGCGTAACCAGGAGATCGCCGTTATCAAAGATAGGCACGATGCATACGGCATCTGTTTTGGTACCCAGCCCATGCTCCTGCACCTCTGGCCATCCATGACGGCTTACGATCTCATACGGGATCTCAGCCCCACAATCGTCATATTTTGCCTTATAGGAATGCAGATATTGCCCATTTCCATTTGTCGGTTCCAGTGTTTTTAATTTTTTCATATTTTTTCTCCTTTTCAGTTTTCACAAAAGACCTGTCTGGCTTAACAGTATGCTGAATAATTAAACCTTCCAAGATGGGCGTCCCAGTCGAAATCTTTCGGCAGATACCGTTCCATTTTATGCCGAAACTCGTTTACGAAATCCTCGTACGAATCGTACGGTCTCTTCACGAAACTCATTGGTCCGTCCAGAGGAATCTCACAGAAGATCATGTAGCTGGTTTCTGCACGCAGATCAATCCAGTCAACAAACTCCGGATTCTCTGTCTCCGCCCCATTCTTCATGTTATGGGGTACATTAAACTTATCATTGACGCGATACGGCATAAAGCGCATACCATCATAAATATCGTCATCCGAAATTCTGACAATGCCGAAGCGTTCCTCTGATTTGGGATCCATGGTTACCTCTGTTCCGGATAAATCGGAAGGGATATATCCACAGTCCGAATAAGCCTCGGTAGTCAGATCAAATGCTTCATCCGGTTCATAAGCGGCACCCGGATCAAATTCCTCGCCGGAATACTCCAGCGCCTTTCCCATTTCTTTCGGATTGCATGCCAGATACTGTTTGAAGAAGTTGATAAATTCCTCTTCGTTTAATTTCAGCCCACTTCCGTAATATGCTGCGTTCCATTCACTCATAGTTTTCTCCTTTGCTTTCTTTCCCGTGTAAATTGGGAGTCATTATTTTTTAGTGCTGTTCAGTTTTTTTGTTCCGTACCGTTACCCTTTGTGCCTGCGACCTGGACGTGGTTCCATTCTGCTTTCCCGCAGATTTTCTTGTCTTCGCATTCCTGGCATTCCAGGTACAATACCGGATACCCTCGGATTGGACACATTTTTGCCATCTTTTCTTCCTCCTTTGCTCAAATGGCTTATACATGGTTTCAGTGAAATTATGGAATGGGATATCTCTCGGCACATCCGTTATCCAAAATCCATGTGAGATTTTCCATAATTCCACTGCAAGAAAAATGTTAAGGAGGCATAATGATGAGAATCGTGAATGTTGAAACATCATGCAGAAAGCTTGTCAAAACAGTTGGCAACTTCCATATCCTGGAATACACCCATGACGCCAGCGTATCCCCGACCAGTGCTGTGAACGAATATTTTATGGGCAAAATGAACGTACGGCGCAGGCAGGTGCTGATCGAAATTGACAAGGATCACTCAGCAGTCATCCAGGCCGGAGCCATGCAGTGGATGGGCGGCCACGTTGAGGCTACAACCGGTGTAAAGGGGATCGGTGATCTGTTTGGCAAAGCTCTCAAGGGCGCTGTCACAAAGGAATCCGCCGTAAAGCCGGAATACATCGGCGACGGATACCTGGTACTGGAGCCGACATACAAACATATTATTCTTCAGGATATTTCATCCTGGGGACCGGTCGGTATGACGATTGAGGACGGGATGTTTCTTGCCTGTGATTCCAGAGTAAAACGCGACATTGTTACCAGAAAAAATCTTTCCTCTGCTGTATTGGGCGGTGAAGGACTGTTTAACATGAGCCTTCGGGGGAACGGCGTAGTTGCTCTGGAAAGCAATGTTCCAGAAGAAGAATTAATTGAGATCGAACTGGAAAATGATGAGCTTAAGATTGATGGAAACATGGCCATGTGCTGGTCTTCCAATCTTGACTTTACCGTGGAACGGACAACAAAAACCCTGGTCGGTTCTGCAGTCAGCGGCGAAGGCCTTGTTAACGTATATCGCGGTACTGGACGTGTTTTAATGAGTCCGATAGCATCGACCTTATCTATGCAGACAGCAGCAAGCTCTATCTCCGGCACAATAAAATAAGAAATCATAGCAATACCGGGGCGTATAAGCCCCGGTGTTCTTTTGCGCTCTTTTATCTTTTTAGCATTATGCCAGTGAGAGCGTGTGCCGGACAGCGTATTGTTTTTCGGACTGTGTTAATGTCCTCTTGCCATCATGACATAGTGTATTTTGTAATTCCACAATTTTCATATCGCATATTCTGTCATGATAACGTTCCAGCAATAGCAGTTCCAATACGGATGTTTTAGATTCCTCCATTACCGTGATGTTCATTTTTGCATATTTATATGCAACTGCAAGGTCTTGCATGGTTATCGGCTCTTTGCGCAGCCTGTTTTTTGTAAACTAAATAATTAATTCTCTCTTTCACATCCTGATCAATGTCCGTCAATATGCTTTCCTGCATGTGATCACCTCCTATTCATTTGTTCTGTATGAGAATTATGGTCCATGATGCATTTGATCTCTGGTTTGTGAAGTTATCTCTTATGACTGAAGTCACGAGTATATGGCGATTGATGTTATCAACGGCTTGTTTATATGGACGTATGTGTAAAAAAAAGGAACCTTCCGAAGAAGATTCCTGGAGAAACTATTTTTCGCCTATTTTGTTTGCTGCATCTGTCAATGCAGATTTTGTTAGATTGCGAACAGCTGAATTGATGTTAGTTTTCTGCTCCTGATAGATGCCCGAAACTTTCTCGTACGTTCCCGGGTGGCTTCCGCAATAGCAAGCTCCAATTACGAGGATGGTCAAAGCGGTCATCATCAACCGACGCATGCGTTTTCTGCCAATAATCATCTTGGCAATTCGATAAATTTTCCAGTAAGACATTTTAATTTCCTCCTGTATTGGTATTATGGTTTGCAGCTACCGCATGGTGTATAACCTTCTGCGATCAGTTCTGCGCGATCCGTCTCGCGTTCTTTCTTATTCTGTTTTGATATTTTCCCCACGCTGTCGCAATCAGGAAAATGGAATTTTCTGGTTTTGGCGTTGATCACATACAGCGTTGTTGCGTATTGCGCATGCTCTTCGGTGTCATCGACGATATCTGCCATGCTATTTGCAACCCAGCTGTCTCCGGTTGCATAATCAATTTCGATTCCAGGCTGAATATTATACACAAACACATGGAAGGATGTGCCTTCCCCATTGTCCTCTACAGAATACGCTTCCATTTCCACGCCTCTGCAGACCAGGTTATCCCCGACAAAGATCGGTGTGACCCGATACAGCACATGGTTATCCGTTTCCTTCACGTAGTCGGCTATCATATTTTCGAATGGCAGCATACCATCCACGTTCATGTACCGCGTGCCCGTCACAAGATTTTTCTCATTTGCGTTCTCTCCGGCGAGCTGAAATCCAATCAGATGGCAACGATTATAGAGATATTTGTCGCTAATGATGTCATCATACCGGACGGTATGCCAGCCTGTCGGTTTGATCATGCCGATTTCGCCGCGCTTTTCCGTTGGCATCAACTCTTTGCAGATGTTGGCATATGCAGTGCCACAGCGCCCCAGTGTGTCTAAATCAGAATAATGTTCAAACACATCTTCTGTTTTTTCCCTATCCGTAAAATACGGGATATTTCCATTGAGCTCTGTGTATGGTTCGCCTGAATAAACCGGTACCGTTTCTTGCCCGTTCCACGTCGTGAAGGTGGATATCCGTTCCTGTGACTGCGAAGATTCTGCTGTCGCAAGCGATTCCGCTACGCGCTCGATTGCTTCATGAAACTGGCTGGTTTTATCCGTTGGCATTCCAGGACCGGTTATGGAATGGTTACTGCATCCACTTAACAAATATGTTGCGGTTAATAAGCATATAAGAAATTTTCTCATCTTTATCTCCTTTGCGCTTCGATTGCGATCTTAGTAATGCCATTTTTGAGTATCTGCTTGTCCATACAAACTACCACCGAGGATTCCACAGAACGCTGCAATACTGTTTGGATTTTCTACGGCACCTGACAAATCATAAATCAACCATCTTCCGTTTTCGTCCTGAATAGCGTTCCACATGTGGGCATCATTTTCTATAATGGCCACCTTAATATAATCTGCATTTTGAACATTCCATCCCACAACTCCATCGTGAAATGGAATTGTTTCTATCATGGCACGAAACATACATGAGAAGGCGGTGCATACACCGCTTCCCTCCGTGAGCATATACCAGGCATCCGCTGCATTTTTCTTTGCACTCATCTGTTCCTTTGTGGTAGGATATGCGATTGCGTGATTATAAGTATAATGTTCGCAGATATATTGAATGACAGCAGATATTGCCTCTTCTTTTGAAAGTCCATCCCGTACAATTTCAGGCATATGGAACGCCATCCAGTCCTGAACGTATTTTGTGCGTTCCTGTAACATCTGTGCATCGCTTTTTGATAAGGATACGGAATTGCGATGCAGATACAACTCTTGAATTTCATATCCTGTACATGAACGAGTTGCATTCATGATCGCATCAACAAGTTCCGGTTCCCAATACTCCATATCATTTACATGAACGTAAATTGTATCTTTCATGGATATCATGCGTGGATCATTTGCGAAAACATTTATATTTTCGGCTTGAGAGACCAATTGCATACTTAATATACATACTGTTATGGTAATCATAAATATTAGATTTTTGATTTTTTGCATCATTTGGTGCGAAGGTATTCGTAATTTCAGTTGCAAAAAAAATTTCAATACCCACGCTTCCTCCTTCCCTGACTATAATCTTCAGCGTTTTCTGAATCTTACAGAACTTATCCGTTGCCTGTTATGTCATGGACGCCATAATTCACCTCCTTTAGCGAATCAGTTTTGTTCCGCAGTATTCGCAGTGAGCCGGAAATCCAAAGTAATCCGCGTCATCATTCGTGGCAATTTCTTTTCTGCAGTGCGGACAACGAATCACATCATCTGCATCATCGCCGTCTCTGATTACGGACATTCCGTCTGTAAAACGGGACTTTGCGGATACTGGTTTCAGGTAAAAATGTTTTCCGCTATCCGTAAAAATTAACGAACAATCCTGCATGGCTCCATCAATCAGTACCTGCACCGTGGTATTTCTGGTTTTGTGAAGCGGCTGTTTTCCAATTTTCTGGAATAAGCGATACCAGCTGATTGATTTTGATTTTTTCTGAATTTGTTTTTCCATTGTTTCTCTTTCCTCCTGTATCTTAATAATTGTTTCGGAAGAATTATGGAAGAAGATCTGTTGGATTGGTTATGTTGTCGTACAAAAAAAGACCTGTCATGTACGAGCAGGTCTTTCGGATGAATGATTATTCGGGCAATTTGCCGATGGATACAATTTTTTCGAGTCTTGCAAGTGCTTCTTCTTTTGTTCCACGTATATGATCAATGATCATATAACGATCAAAGTTTTCTGCAAGTTCACAACAAAGATTCCAGGAAAATGTGCCATCCTTGTATGCGCGCCGTTTCAACAGATAGAAATGAAAAAGTCCAGCTCCGATATATGTCGGTTCATATATCGCGCCATAGTCATTTTCTTGGATGGAAACTAAAACGTGACTATCCGTCTCGGTCAGACAATGATGCGATTTCATTAAGCCTTTGAATTGCTCTGCCAGATTATCATAATCACTGCCGTAAATAATGGCTGTTGCTTCATCAGGTTCATCTTCCTTTTCAGGATTGTCAATTATTACTCCCTTTTCCTCCAAAAAATCTTCGACGATATCAACCATTTGACCGATGAATTCCGGTGTATCGTTTGGCTGTACCGGTACAGTCCGGAATTTAATTCCACGCGTCTCCAATTCATCCAGCAGTGCTTTGGTGCTCATGTTTTGAATTGCATTTTTATCTTTCATCTTTTTTCTCCTTCTTTCCTTCTTTCTTTGAAGTCTATCGTTTCCAGCATTTGTATCCGGCTGCAAGCAGTTTCAGTCCTGCCAGAACTGCTGCTGCCGGAATATAATATTCGAATCCAAACATTGTCTCCTCCTTAATTTGTTTCCGACCAGATTTCCTTGATTAGCCGGTCGAACAATTTATTTAGTGTTTCTCGTTCCTGACCTCTCGGATACGCGTAGATTATTGTCCCATCATCCATAGTATATATAAAAGAATCAGCATTTGAGGTCAGGTAATCATTGTGACAACTACATTTTGTCAGCTTATCTTTGATGTAACAATCGAAGGCTCTTGCGAACATCTCACACTGATCTGACCAATATCCATGGCCGCTTTTTCGATACAGCTTGTCAAATTTACAAGAACCCAAATAAAAATCCGTCAGAGTCCCATCTTCATGCCGGATCATATTTTTCAGCAGTTCTTTTAAAACAGGCGGATATGCATTGGAATTGTACACATCATACGATTCTGTAGCCCACACAGCGGAATCGCCGGCGGATACTGCCATAAAATGATCCATTGCGTGTCCCCATTCGTGGGCAAGACAGCCGGCGCCATGGATTTTAGTCAAGTTGATCACCTCAAGCAACGGTTCAAAATGCGCAGATGCCGCTGACTGACCGCCGCGACCCCTGGAGCCGAAGGCAATACTTAACTTCCCACCAAATGTTATATCGGAAGGTTTGATATCAAGTGCTGTTGCCAAATCATAAAATGCCTCATAAGCCAGGTTCAGATGCCGCTGCCGTTCTTCATTTGACAGCCAGTTCCCGAATTCACCGCCGCGAACCTGCAATGTATCCATAAACCGCTCCGGTGAAACATTTTCTTCAGACTGTAGAATCGGTTTGCCGCTTCTGGTAAACTTGTCCAATTTTGTTAATTGGAAGCTCTTTTTCTGTTTCTTTGCGTGGGCTCTCCGTTTTTCATCAGCTGCTTCATCTATATTTTGTGATTTCGATGCAAGTTCCTCGATTTTTTGCATGGCCGACTCTTTACTTGAAAGATTGTATGCCTCGATCTGTCTGGTAGCGGTATTTACCACGAACCAGGAATCCTGCTTCCATGTCCAGGAATATTCTTCTACTTCTTTTGGATAAAAGTAAACGCTGGAATGTCCGTATTTTATGGTCAGACGCATGGTACCTTTGCGATCAAATTTTTCAAAGAATACCTGCTTTTTATCATAACAGCATGCGGATAATTGGTTTTTACGGATGGCGTATTCCTTATCCTGCTTCGGTACCCCAAAAGTGATATATTCACTTTTGCGTTTATAGTACAGTTCTCCAGCAAAGGTGATTGCCTTTAAAAACTTATTGGTGATGATTCCTTTTGCCCGATCCTGTACATGGACATAACGGCCGGTTTCCGGCGTCACATATTTACCCAAAATATGATTTTTATAGAATTCTTCTGCCTCCTTTGGTGTCTTAACTCCCATGACCGCATCCCGAATCTGTCCTACAATTTCGACGTAACGATCTTCCTTTTGCTCTCCCGTCATGGAACTGGTATTCGGCGGCAGCGATTTACGTATTTCATTCCGCCAATAGCAGACTGCCTTATCTGACTTTTCTTTGGAAATCTTTGTGACCCAATCCGGTTTCGGCCAGACATTCTCTTTGGTCACGTACTTTTTTGCCTCTGAGTCAGTCAGTTCAAAAAGATCGTCTAAAGATAATCCTCTGGATTTCCATACATCTTTTCTTGCTCCGCCGATTTTCTGACCAAAATCTACTAATTTTGTTTCCTTTGCCATTTTGTTTCCTCCATTCAGAATATTCTATCGCGCTAATCCGCAATACAGATTGATCTCGGTTTTATATGCAGCTCTGCTGATACGCTCCAATTTGCAGGCATACCCACTGTACTTAAATACAAAATAGTCTGCCTGATACCCGGATCTATCTGCTTCTTTCCATGAATAGGATTTCACCGGGGCTAAATCCACAATAGACGCACCTTCCGGAATCACGATTCCTCCACCGTCTGCCCATGCTGCCATACGGTGTACAATCAGGAAATTTCGTGCACTCTTTGCAAGGCTGTCCAAGTCATCTGTCAGCCAGTTTTCCGCATAATCCGTTGGTTTTACGGTACAGATATTGTAGTGTTTTGATTTCGTCAGGTTGATCACTGTTTCTGCCTTTGTTTGCTCAACAAACGTGTTTTCTAAAAATGGAGATACGACGATATTCGTCTTCAATTCCTGCACACTGCCGAATGTTACAGCCATACTGCATACAGCGACCAGTGAGACAAGCATAAAACTAGCCACTGTTTTCACAAGCCCTTTCCATATTTTTTCGATCAATACTTCTTTTGCTGTTTTTTCTTCCATGTTTTTCACCCTTTCTCTTATGTCTTTCATCAGTTTCAAGGAAATTATGGCTTTGGAAGGGATGAAATAGACGGCGCCTTGCGTCCAGTTAATTCCGGCGTCTGCATAGCGTTGACTGTGTTAATATTCTTTTTTTTGCGGCCCAGTTGACTTCGCGTATTCGGCCTTATACAATGGATAGCATTATGAAAGGATGCGATTGGAATATCATCGCGAGATTATATTATGAACAAGATAGAAACCTGGGCGGCGGCCAATCGGACCGCCATTGAACAATATGTGAAGGACAGAAATTATCTGGAGTCAATCCAATTTTTTGCATGCGGGACCAAGCTATCCAACGTGAAGCTGGCAGCACTTTTTCGATGTGACCGCCGTTCTCTGCGGCGTTATTTATCCGGTGAACGGCAAGTGCCAATGGAAATTGTTGGGATCATGTTGCGGAATATGGGGATTCCCTATGTTGAATTGACCCTGAAGGATAAGATGGAAGCGCCGGATTGTAATCCGGAAGGTTCTCTGATCTGGTACGGTGGGAATGAATTATTGGCTAATACTTTATATTTTTACAGGACTTTAGAATGGAAAATAAGCCGCTTCGAAATGGCCTGTAAACTGAATATTCGTGAAGATGTTTTATGGGAATATGAACATGGGAAACGGAGGATTCCGTCTGCGATTGTGGAACAGATTGTGCAAAAATTCCACATTACTGTCATGGAACTTTTCCCTACGATCGTTTCTTACGATGGAGGTAAAACGTATTTACAATTAGATACTCGCTATGATTTAACGCTTGGCGGAAAGCACTATAATATTTTTGAGGACGTCATGTATGTTGACCCTAATGGGGAAGAGGCCAGCTTCTATATGCCTGAATGGCCGGCATGGCGTTATGATGCTTATACAAAACCATTGCTGAAATATATGCCCAATGAATTGACGATGGATGAATATTATAATACCGATGATTTGTATTTTGTGAAAGGCGATGACTGGGGCGAAATTTATGAACCTGGAGAATTTCGTGGTCAAAAACTACCGCCATCCTACGAACATATTCGAAAATATCTTACGCCTGGTGCAAGGCGCCGCAAGAACGGGGCGTTTAATTACCAGATTTTGTCATGCATATTATCAGAGCATTATACCGTTTCTATCACACTGTATAGAAAGCCTGCCAGGTTTGATCTATCAGATTATGTGTTTTCTGATAGCGTTTGGTATCAAATGCTGCAGGATCCCGAATATTTCAAAAAGGGAAAATTATGCAGTCACAATCATACTAATTTGGTGGCTGATTGTTACCTTTCATGGCCAGACGGGCAATATGTCAATATTTTTCAGCTTAAACAGATCCTGCGGTTTCTTCTCGCCAATGTTGTTATCAGCATCCAGCTCCGTAAATGTCTCCTGCGGTACCTCCACCCGTAAAAATACCAAGGCATCGTTGTTGCCGGTATTCTCGATCTGGGGATCCTTCACGATCTCCTGGTTCGGGATGATGTTCTTAACAGCATCGCTGTCGTTACCCGGATATCCCGGCTCCTCCAGGTCGATCTTCACCTTACCGACCGTAAAGGTGTTGGTGGCCGTCTCGGCATCCGTCAGATAGGCCACGGTGCCGCCTGCCGCCACGGAGACAACCAGGCCGCAGGCCATCAGCGTCCGAAGCAGCTGCTTCTTCGATTTCTTCATAAAAAGAAAACCTCCTTCCATAAATTTTCTGTCGGGACAATTATGGAAGCTATTAGATTGCTTTTCGCGCCAGCATACACTGTGACTGTGTATTTCATCGTATTTTTCACAAAAACACGCACTGTGACTGTGTGGCTCCTGCTTACTGACTGCGGATATTAAAAAACTCCCCGAAAAGATCGGGGAGTTGCATATATGGAATTAGACTATTTGTGTAGGTACAACTTCGATGATAATCACACCAGCGGGCGGATTTCCTGGCACTGTGCTTTCTTCCACAGTTGTTGTGATGTAAGCGACTTTTGCACGTTTTAGCCATTTTGGCATTTTCTTATCGCCATCGGACGCAAATACCATGGAAGGATTTCCGCAATTCCATGCGCCAAGAGTGGCATCATAAATGCGGAAGTTGCAGTTTACATCAAAATTTTTATTCTTAATCAATTTTTTCAGCTTCATGATCTGCTCCTCACCACTCAGTGATTTCTCTTAGTGCTTCCATACTGTTTTCCTGAAGGTTGTCCTCAGAAATCTCACGGCTGGCATCATTCAGATAATCGGACATCTTATCTACCAAAGTAGCGCATACTGCGGTCGTATTCCACTGTCCGGATTCGGTATCCACGGCTGAATACAAAACGACTTTCGGCCCATCCATGGCTGCCATATCGTAATAGAACGTATCCGGCCTTTCCTCCAGGCCTTCCGCAAACAGCACGTCTTTTCTGACTTCATCAGACCACATACTCAGCACCGGTACAAATAACAGGTAAGATGTCAGGTTATCCTCATCTTCTTCGTTATCCGTGATCCAACCGACCAGATAGCCTTCAACATTGTCTAAAGTGAATGTGTCTGCGGAAATGATAACGAAATCATTGTCCATTGATTTTAACAAATCAATGGACTGCTGAAACACCTTTCGATGTCCATTCAATAGATCCGTAATACGCGCAGCGTTCATGTTAATACCGCAAAGCTTCAGCCATTTTGTTGCCTCTGCGCATTCCCCGGCGCACCGGATGCTATCTGCGGAATCCGCTGGTAAGGCCTGTAACTCGCGCATACGTTCGATATAGTGGGTAAACATCTTTCTCAACGTACTTCCATTCAGACTTTTTCCCTGAAATGGATTGGCAAGCCTTCTGCCTGTCCCTTCCAGATTTGTCTCTGCCAGGCATTCGATCAGCTCCTGTACATTAGCTCCAACCGCGGCAGCAGTCAGCCCTTTATAATGCGCACCACTGCTCCCTTCTGTGGAAATATACACGTCCAGGGTGTTGTTTGGGAGAATTTGTGTGTCTACCGTGATGCTACTGAGTGTAATTTTTTCTTTTGCCATTTTTATTCCCTCTTTTCATTTTTTTTGCGGCTTTACCATCAGCGCAAGAATGCTCGTGACTTGAGTCATGCAGATGAATTGCGCAAGCGGCAAGGCAGCTTCATACCGCCTACTGTTTATGCTACATATACCAGGCCCTTGTTCTTTTGAACGACCTGTACAGCTTTTGCCGGGAAGTTTTTCTTGT
>OIWV01000145.1_pt1 | contig 65722 bp, 69 predicted proteins | sample 1587751 | NCBI WGS metagenome assembly OIWV01 (sample SAMEA3888913, study PRJEB22519) | human gut metagenome | biome: human gut; feature: human-associated habitat; material: faeces | place: Denmark | collected 2010
TCTGATGAAACGACCTTTCAAAAAACAGTTGATTTAGAAGTTAACTGTTTTTGAACCTCTTCTCAGACACAAGAACAGCAGATTGCGGGTCTCGAAGCAACCCAAAGAGAAGTCGATGAGTTTATTAACTTGACGGTAGATCGTGATAATTCGGCATCATCCGAAATCTCACGTGCTAAGAAGGACTTTTACAAACAATACTCTTATCTTAAGCCTGACTGCGAAAAGACCGACTGGGAAAAATTTTGCGAAGGTTTGAAAAAGGTCGGTCAGTGGTGTAAAGATCACTGGAAAGAGATCGTTCTGGTAATTGAAATCGTAGTGGCTGTTGTCTGCATTTGTGTTCCTGGCTTACAGGGTATAGGCACTGGCATTCTTATCGGAGCTTTAAAAGGTGCTTTGACCGGTGGCTTGATTGGCGGAATTACCAGTATGCTAACAGGAGGCTCATTCCTAGAAGGATTTGCCCAAGGTGCATTAGATGGTGCCATAATGGGTGGTGCCTTGGGCGGCGTAGGCGGAATCGCCGGCAAATTCATAACCTGCGGTTCTAAATTAGGAAACGCAATCCAGACAACCTCTAAAATCAGCGGGGCCATTTCTAATAGTATGGATGGTTTTGACATGGTATCATTAGGATTGGGGATGATTGATCCTAATAACCCAATCACGGAACTTAACAACAAAATGCATCAGAGCGATGTATACAACAAGTTCCAGATGGGGGTAAGCTTGGTATCTTCGTTCTCAGGTGCTGCTTCTCAGAATATGGCGTGCTTTGTTGCTGGTACATTGGTACTTACAACTGCTGGTCTGCTCGCTATTGAAAAGATAAATCCTGGTGAAGGCGAAGGTCCAGATGATCCTGGGCACGGTCCAAATCGCGGATTTGGCAATAGTGCTTTTCCAGATACTTGGTCCGATGATAATGCTATTAAGGCTGTCGGAGATGTTGCGAATAGTCCAAAATCAATTTGGCAACAAGCTACAGGTCCAGGAAGTGGTCGAAATGCACCGAAAACTATTGGTGGTCCAGATCCAAACGCTCCTCTTACCACAAGAAATGGTAGACCAGTTAGATTTACTGTTGAAGGACAAAACCATAGTTTAGATATTAGAGTGATTGTTGAACCAGGCGGTGAAGGGATAGTAACTGGCTTTCCTATTAATCGCTAATTATGAGAGGAGATTAAAATGGTAAAAGACGCATATGATATGTTCTTCAAAAATATCTCTATGCAATTTCATGACGACTCTCTTGTGAATGCTCTTGTGGAAGATGCTGAAGAACTGGCGAAATATGGAGAAAAACGGGTGGCTCTTGAAAATTTTTTGGAGAACGTTTTAGCTAATGAGGTTACGATTTCAAAAGAAGCTGTCACTTTAGCAGAAAAAGCATTCAGTGATGCTCCAAATGATTATGATATAGAGATAATAAACGAACTGAAAAAAACCGATGTTACGTAAGGGGATGATTTGGATGCCAATGGACAAAAAAGATCAACTTGCAGAATTAATTTCAAATGCGGAAACTTCCTTTTATAATGGGCAATTACAAGAGGCGTTCAGTCTTTCTTTATCAGCTATAAAACTCGATGAGAACTGTAACATATCAAAGCTCCCGGCAGAGCTCCAATCATGTTAAGGTACATAGCGGAAATGCTGTCAGAAATTACAAATCACGTTATGGGAAAGGCATTCGGCCAACTTATACGGTGCTGCAGATTAAGGCGGATTCACCGGTCAATGGTGCCGATGTGTTCTGGTATGAGGGAAATTGCAGCATTCTGGGCAGTAAGAATGTTTATATAGGCTATAATGATAATTCCATGTCGGTCTTATCACAGTTTGAACTGGTGATGACGGCCATAAGCGGTGCATTTTTATTATTGCATGCAGTTTCGGCACGGTTGCTCAGTAAGAAAAATCCATATGGCGGGAAGCTTTTCTGGTTTTTTAAATTTTGACCGGTCCGGTAGTTTATCTTTTGTTTGGATATATTATTATGTTCACATGGTTAGCCATAATGATAACTGCAATGATTCTGCTTCGAAAAAATAAAGCAAATTTTCTATCTTTTATAATACCGTGGTTCGTGGGATTCGTTGGATGTTTGGTAGTAGTGTTTGTAATACTTTGATTTTCAACGATTATAAAATATGAATCCGACATGATGGTGAAATTGTAAGGAAAGCTGAAAGATAATGGGGAAATACAAAAGTAAAGTATTAAAGAGAACATGTAAAAGGTGTATGATTGCGGTGCTTATAACGGCTATCCCCGGAATCATTGCCGGACTTTTTAACAGATGGCTTTTTTTAGCTGCTCTCTTTGCAATTATTCCTATCATCTATTTGGTCAATCGATTTTCCGTGATTATAAAATGGAATCTGGTCGAGGGGATCATCGAAGATGTAACGTTAGTTAATGATTTTAACCAGCCCTATACCGAAGCTCATATTATATTTAAGACAAAAGATAATATGGAACATGAGTGCCGCTTCACGATCGGGCATTATGGAGATTACGAAGAAGGAATAGAACCAGAGTTAGAGAATATGCTTCAAAGTGACAAAAAGTTGTTTATGAAGAAGAAAGTTCCGGTTTTTTATTCTCCAAAAGATGTTAACAGATGTATAGTGTATTTAGAAGATTCACAATGAATATAAAATGATATCAAGCGTTTTTAAAACTAAGAAATTGGTATTTGTTAGGAAAGGAACTTTATTTATGACAGCTGAAACAGAGGCAATAAAAGCACAAATTCTTTCAACAGGAAACGCTGAAATATTGCTTGAGGAAAACGATTTTCTGATTGTAAAATGGATAAAACCGGAAATAAAATATAGTATGGCAGCATATCAATACGGGAAAACAGGAATGGCTAACAACTATCCATGGGAATGTAGTTTGACGGAGGAACAAATCGCATTTTTTCTGGAACATATCAATGCAGCTGTCGAGTATTTTAAATCAAAACATCATTATTTCCATCTTGAGGTTAAAGAAGTCTCCTACGAGAATATTGTTTCTATTGATGAGCATGGAATAAAATTTAGTGATTTGCATTGGTTGACATACAAAGAATGTACTATAAATTTCAATCGGAAATATCCCAACAGTAGAGGAAACTGTATCGGAGAAAGAAATATCACTGCCGAACCGCCATATATCGAATTGTATAGCACATACGCACATACTAAAATATTGTTTAATAAAAAAGGACTATTTCGGAAAAATAAAAACATGATAGATTTTCATAATTTGCAAAGACATATCAACGAGTTTGGCTATACAACTCTTGATTTAAGTTAAGAACAATTTTATCATTTATCTAACTGATAATTTCCGAGTTTGCTGGATAGTTGATTAGAAAGAAAAATTGGAATATACGGAGGTGGACTATGAGATTAGATGGATTTGGATTATTTGTTGAAGATATGGCGAAAATGATTCGCTTTTATAGAGATGTTCTTGGCTTTGAGATTAAAGAAAGCGAAGACACATCAAATGTTTATCTTGTTAAGGATGGAACATTGTTTTTGCTATATGGAAGAAAAGATTTTGAAAACATGACACACAGAAGGTATGAGTATATAAAAGGTCTAAATGGTCATAGCGAAATTGCACTCTATGTTGATACTTTTGAGGAAGTTGATATGGCATACAACAATGCTATAAAAAATGGTGCAACGTCTGTATTAGAACCAGAGCTTGAACCGTGGGGACAAAGAACTTGTTATATCGCCGATCCAGAAGGTAATTTGATTGAGATTGGTTCTTGGAATAAGGTATACGAGCAAAAAGATTTATAATTTTATCCAAAACTTAATAAAAAATGGTGCCAAGGTTGAAATGACATATGAGTATGAAGTCAGTGGTTATGGACTCAAGACAGAGCAATTGGATATGAAATCGTTAGCCCGGGTAATAAGGTTTAACAAAGAACTTTGGGATGAAGTCGAAAATAATCCGGATTAATTGTATACACGGATAAAGCGGAAGTTTATGGTATGCACATCTGATAGCGGTATGAAATTATATGAGATAGAAGAATATTCGGATCATGAATATATTACCGGATATCATGCATGGAATGTAACTTATTTTATTGACGTCATTTATGGTGCTGATATGCATTATTATATTAGCATGAAAAGGGGCTTTATTATGACACCTGAAACTGAGATAGTAAAAAAGCAAATACTTTCAACAGAAAATGCGGAAATATTGCTTGAGGAAAATGAGGCAAAAAGGTACTGAAACCACGACTTTATGAGAGAGGAGAAGGAAAGATGACGAATCAGGAATTGTTTGAGAGTATTCAGATGGGACATAAAGAAAAGAAGGTTTTGTCCTTATCAAAGAAACTGGTAAAAAAATGTTCGTTTAATAGAGGATCGGATGTTGAAAATCTTTGCCACTTAGCCTATTGGTTATATGTTTATGGGTGTGAGGACGAGGCTCTTAAGTTATGTGAAATTACTCATGAAGTGGAGTTCCCGGGGAAGGGAGTATGGAATGTCTGGGATAGAATACTACTCATGTGGGGACTGGAAGTTCAAATTTACAAGAATAGAAATATGACAGAGAAGGCAGACGAACTCATCAGGCAGATGGATAATCTGTGGCGATTTCCTCCGACTTTACCGCCGGCAGATTCTGAATTGGAAGCGGAGCGAAGAAATCGATTCACAGTAGAGTTTTGTTCTTATAAGGAAAATATTGAAGGAGAAGATTCGGTGACATCTGCGAATGAATGGAGACTGATTGGATTGATGAATTTGGTAGGGTACGGAGCTACCGGTTTATTCCCGAATCTTGTAAAGGAAAAAGAAACGGTTGATTGTTTGATTGAAGAGTATATGTTGAATCTGAAAAAAGTAAAGTAGTGCCAGAGCTGCAAAAATGACAATCTCTTCAAATAATTTGTTGAATGGAGAAGAACATGAAGCGAATCGGATATGCAATAGCAACTGTGATTTTGCTATTGATTGAAGTGTTGATTGCGATATATGTGCATGATGCATTTGTAAGACCATATATTGGTGACGTGCTGGTTGTGGTTGTGATATATACGTTTATAAGAATATTTGTACCGGAGCGATGCAAATTGTTGCCGCTGTATGTATTTATTTTTGCAGCACTGGTAGAATTTTCACAGATGTTCCATATTGTGGAAGTATTAGGCTGGCAGGATAACCGATTCTTAAGTGTTTTGGTCGGTTCTGTATTTGATTGGAAAGATATCCTGTGCTATGTCGCCGGGTGTATATTGCTTGGAGTGTATGAGGTGTTGGTACGAAATACTGCAAGAAGGAGATAAAAATCGAAATTCTTAAAAGCGATCAGATTCCGTTTTACAGTGCCTCTGTCACGGATTTAGCTTCTCAGGCGGTTGCCTTTAGTAGTGGATATATGCTGTTGTGGACGGATTCTTTTGGTGTTCGGTAGTATAGGATGTAACGATACCAAATCACGATTTACTAAATCGGGATTTAAGCAAGAGATGATTTGCAATAATGGAGGTTACTTATGAGTCTATTTGATGTATTGAGTAAGGGTTTTTGTTCAAAAAAAAGGGAATCAAATGAAATATTATCACAAGAAGAGTATAAAGATAAGTTTTTACATGGTGATGAATATATTAAAAGAGAACTTTATGACGAATACATATCTCGAAGGTTGTCAGAAGAATTCGGGTTGAAATATAATGAAAAGATAAAAAAATGGCACTCTGAATGGAGTGCTAATCGGCGTTTTGTGGTCGAATTATGTTATCCAAGAGGAAATCACATATACTTGCGCTGGGGATATAATTATGATTTTATCCCTGATATCAATAGTAAAAATAAGTTGACATGGCATCGGACAGAAAGTTCTGTAAAAATACACATTGCTGATGCTTGGTATAATCACATAGAGGATGAAAGAGAACAAGACTGTGGATATACAAAGGAAGAATTTTATAATCCAAGGAAATGCACAAGTTTTCAATATCAAATACCTACCTACACGTCCGATATAGAATTTGCATTGGAATATATAAAAAATGTGATAGATAAAAATATCCCACTGATAAGAGAGTGGATAAATAATGTACAAACAGTTGATGATGCCATTACTGTTCTTAATCAGAGGATAGTAACTTTACCCCATATATATGTTCCGTATATGTGTCATATCAGAGCGTTTTTATATGCAAAGAATAACGATATAGATAATGCAATCGAATCTATTAAACAAGGTTATGAAAATAGCGAGATACCACAAGTTATAATTGATAAATTGGTTCAGATTGCTAATGGGTAAGAAAGAGACAAATTCTAGTTTGTCAAATTGAAAAATTAGAATTATGAAAGGAGAGCTTGCTTATGGGACAGATAGCAAATCAAATGGCATTAGAATTATTTTTTAGGATTAAAGAGCGAATAAAAGAAAAAAAGAAGCAAAAACAAGACAATAAAAACAATGGTTCAAAGAAATAGACAACTTCCAGTTTTTAAAACTAAGAAATCGGTATTTGTTAGGAAAAAATACGATTTCTTATGTCTATGCTATTACAAGAGAAGAGTGGAAAAAAATGAAAGAAAACTGAGTTAATTTCAGCACTAATATCAATGCACAAACTGCATTTTTGATAAAAAGTGCATTGATAAACTGAACTATAAGGGGTTATATCCAGTATGAGCTTTGCTCTTGGTTATACCGTTGGTTCTAAGAGCAAAAATAAACACCAAAAGACCGCCATGTTTGGTAAACTTTGGCGGTCTTTTGGTCAAACATATATCCGGTTTTGTGGTGCGGAAGAATATGCCATAATTATTTTGAATTGTGATACAATGAAAATATAGTCAGATGGAATGTAAACGTCAAACCATGCGCTTACGAAATGTCTGCTGCTTTTTTGCTCTATAAGAAAATGCCATTACCAGAAAATAAATTATTTAAAAAAAATGGGAATAGAATAAGGACAGAAGCAGCTGACTGTGCTAAAATATGCATGAAATGTATTACCAAAATATAAAGAAATTTCAAAAAATGGGAATGGGAGATAGTGATATGCAGTTTATTGTAAGGCAAAAGTATCTAGATGAATTGATTGAATTATATGGGACGCCAGATATAAAAGTAATCACGGGCATCAGACGAAGCGGCAAGTCTGTTTTGCTGCAGGAATTTATCACTTATCTGCAGTCGTTAGAGGAAAAGAGCAATATTGTAATGATAAACCTTCAGGAATTAGAGTTTGATCATTTGCTGGAATATCATGCATTGCATAAGTATATCTTGGGACAATATAAAGAGGGAATGAATAACGTATTATTGATTGATGAGGTTCAGATGTGCCCTCAATTCGAACTTGCAATCAATAGTATTTATACAAAAGGAATCTATGATATTTATGTTACCGGTTCAAATGCATTTTTGTTAAGTTCAGATTTGGCAACACTTTTTACTGGAAGAACGATGGAAATAAAGGTATATCCTTTTTCTTTTGTGGAATATCTGACTTATTATGGAATTACGGATGGGTATGATGATGCATTTGATCAGTATGTCCGAACCGGTGGTATGCCGGGAGCTTATGTATATAAGACAGAGGATAGACAGTATGATTATATCAGAGATGTGTATGGGACTATTCTTATAAGAGATTTGGTTGAGAAATATAGAATAAGAAATACATCAGAGTTTGCCAGTATATCTGAATTTATGATGGATAATATTGGCAACCTGCTTTCTCCCAATAATATCTGCAAGACATTAAATAATGACCAAAGAGAGATTACCAGAAAGACAGTATCAAAATACATTGGTTATTTAGAGAACGCATTTCTATTTTATGAGGCAAAACGGTATGACCTAAAGGGAAAAAAATATCTCGAAAACAATAGTAAGTTTTATCTTTGCGATCCAGCATTTCGATATGCAGTCAATGGTACACGAAATATGGACTTTGGAAGGGTTTATGAGAATATTGTTTATCTGGAGTTACGAAGGAGAGGTTATGAGGTATATGTTGGTAAACTTTATAAAAAAGAAGTGGACTTTGTAGCAAAGAAACGAGACACACTGATATACATTCAGGTAAGTGACAATATTTCAGATGAAACAACATTTGAGAGGGAATATTCGCCATTGCTTGCAATACGAGATGCATATCCTAAGATGGTAATTGCAAGGACACATCATGAAACTTATGATTATCAGGGTGTGCAGGTGGTCGATATTTGCAGATGGCTGCGATGCAGATAGATGAATTCCGGGTTATAGGTCTGTTAGAGTATTGATAAAAGAGATTATTCATGATACAATATCCGAAAAATCGGAAATAGAAAAGCAGAGGAAAGGGTATTGCACCATGAAGATATATGAGAAAATATTTGCAAGACTTGAAGAATTACATATGAGCCAGACGGAACTGTCCAGAAGAACCGGTATTGCGACCAGTACGATCAGTGACTGGCGAAAGAAACAGATTAATCCACAGGCGGATAAACTGGTGTCTATATGTAAGGCGCTGGATATGACGCTTGTGGAATTACTTAGTGACGAAGAAAATGCAGAACAGACTGCAACCAACGATTATATAACAGATGAAAATTATATGATTGAATTATATCGACGATCAGATACAGAGAGCAGACGAAGAATGATCAGTTACCTTGCACTTCTTGATGTCTGCAAGCAAATCAACGATAGTGCCCGGTCCAAGAAACAGCAGCGGAATGTTTCTGTTATTCAGGATATTGATGGGAATAATATTGTGGTGATTAATGATATTCGATTTAAAGGAAAACGTTCCATCGATTGGAAAGAAGTGCGGGCATATTTGAAAAAATATGTCGGCGATTTTTATAAGGTGGCGTCTACCGGCGATGTGATATATATTGGGGATGATCTGCCAAGTGAGTATAGCGGATCAAAATATACACATAGTATCAAAGGAACAAATGCGAAAGCGAAAGCAAATGCTGTACAAGGAATTCCTGAAATGATAGAAATAGCAGTAGGAAAACATTTTCGGGAAAATAAGGAGAGCAAGCATTGGAGAAATGCAATGTATGGCTGGTATCGTTATGATTCAAGATTTGCAATTCCGGTATATAGAGATGATGAAGAGGTGGAGAGGTATAACATTTTTCATGCTTCGCTGATTGTAAGATATTCAGAGGATGGGAAACTGTATTTGTATGACGTAATAGACATAAAAAAAGAAACGAGCAACCCGATTGAGCCGTAAGGCTGTACACGACAAAAAACCCATTTCTTTTTATGAATAGATGGTACAATATAGTAGAAGAAATGTCAATCCGAATATTCGAAAATTAAAACGTTAAGATGGTATTTGTATATAATAAAAGTAGGGCTATGATTACTTGCTGTAATGACGGTACAAGACCTGTTATTTTTAAGATTGAGAGAATAGAAATTGATGAGTGATAAATCGTGATTTTGGAGGTTATTATGGCTTTTGATTTTAAGAAAGAATTTAAAGAATTTTATACGCCTGGCAAGATTATTTTTTCAAACTGTTCACAGTGTAAATGCAAAAGATTGTACAAAAGAACAATTAGATGTATACCCATACGATAGAGAATTTACAAAACGCTATATGATTGTTGTTGCAAAATAAAAAGATACTGAAAAAAACGGGCACATATTCCCTTAAATGTCAAAAATAAGTTGAGAATTTTTCCTTAATAAAGTATAATCTTGAAAAAGAAGGGCACAATATCCTTAAATTATCAATATGGAGGCATTATGGAAATAAAAAGAGACATATACCTGCAGAAGTTAATAAATCGTATGCATAACGGGATGATAAAGGTTATTACAGGAATTAGACGTTCCGGGAAATCATATCTTTTATTTACTATTTTTAGGAATTACCTTAAGGAACAGGGTGTTGCGGATGACCATATTATCGCAATTGAGTTAGATATGTTCGAAAATGAGAAGTATAGAGATCCACGCACGCTGCTGGAATATACTAAAAACCGGATGACAGATGATGGGGACTACTATATTTTTCTGGATGAGGTGCAGTTACTGCCAGCCTTTGAAGCAGTGCTGAATTCGTTTCTTCATATGCATAATGTGGATGTTTATGTAACCGGCAGCAATTCAAAATTCTTGTCAAAGGATGTCATTACAGAATTTAGAGGGCGTGGAGATGAAGTTCATGTTTATCCCGTTAGTTTTAGAGAATATATGGAAGTGTTTGATGGGGATAAATATGAAGGCTGGAGTTCCTATGTTAGTTTCGGTGGGCTGCCATTAACTATTACAATGGCTACCGATGAGCAGAGAATGGAGTATCTTACCAGTTTGTTTGAAGAGACCTATATAAAGGACATTATTGAGCGCAACCATATTGAAAAAGTTCAAGAAATAAATGACTTGATAAATATTTTGGCATCCGGCATTGGCTCTCTTACGAATGCATCTAAAATAAAAGCAACATTTAAGAGTGTTATCCAGTCGGATATCAGCCTTAATACCATAAGAGCATATATTGACCATTTGAAGGATGCGTTCATAGTCAATGAGGTAAATAGATATGATGTTAAGGGCAGAAAATACATTGGTACGCCACTTAAGTATTATTTTGAGGATGTGGGACTACGAAATGCCAGACTGGGATTTCGGCAAGTGGAAGAGACACATCTGATGGAAAATGTCATTTATAATGAACTTCGTGTTAGAGGTTATCAGGTTGATGTTGGTGTGGTTGTAAAGCGAGACAGAACAGAAGAAGGTGTGCAGGAAAAGAAACAGCTTGAAATTGATTTTGTTGCCAATATGGGTAGCAAGAGATATTACATCCAGTCTGCTTTCAGTCTGCCGGATGACAAGAAGAGAGCACAGGAAAAAGCTTCTCTTATAAATGTGAATGACTCATTTAAGAAGATTATTATTGTAAAGGATGTTGTAAAACCATTACATGATAATGATGGAATCCTCACGATGAGCATATACGACTTCCTTCTAAATGAGCATAGTTTAGAGCTATAAACAGAGAACGGGATATGTTTCCGTGTACGAAAATAGCCGTTTTATTGCAATTTCCGGATCTTGAACTAAAAGGAGCCCACATGAAATTCACAGGAATCAAAAAACATACTCAACACAAAACGAAGAACAATACACCACAATTGGGACCTTTTGGGAGGATGGACCGCTGCTATATGAAATAGAAGAATTTGACGAGAACGGCAGCTGCCGGATCAGATACTGCAGATAGAAAAGGAGAACGCCATGAGAAAAATATTGATCGTTGTAGACATGCAAAATGATTTTGTAACAGGAGCACTCGGCTCGGAGGACGCGCAGAAGATCCTTCCCGGTGTCAGAGCCAAGATAGACGCATATCATAAAGAAGATGCAGAAGTGATCTTTACCAGAGATACCCATGGAGAAGATTATATGCAGACAAATGAAGGAAAGCATCTGCCGGTTCCGCATTGTATCAAGGGGACAGACGGATGGCAGATCTGCAGTGCATTAACGGATGGACTTTTCGCAGAGAAGGATTATACAGTGGTGGATAAACCATCCTTTGGCTATACAGGCTGGAGAGAGGTGATCGCCGCGCAGGAAGCGGATGGAAGTGATCTGCAGATAGAACTGATCGGTGTCTGTACAGATATCTGCGTGGTATCGAATGCCCTTATCCTGAAGGCGTATTACCCGGAAGCAACTGTTAAAGTGGATGCAGGCTGTTGTGCAGGGGTAACAAAAAAGGCACATGCTGCAGCACTTCAGACAATGAAATCCTGTCAGGTAGAAGTTACGAACGAAGCATAAACGAACTCTGTGTAAAAAGAGAGGATAGACAGGCATGAAAAAAGAGCACAAACGAAGAAAAAAGGGGGAAATGGTTGTATTCGCGGTGCTGATTGTGGTAATTCTGGCAGCAGTCGCTATTGTGGTTTCGCGTAATGCAAAAAAAGAAGAACCGGAGATCATCAGTCTGACAGCGCTGGAAAAGATGGTTGATGTCAGCGATATGTCTACTTTTGAGGCAATTTATAATGGAATTGCGGAGGTAGAGAATGAAGCAGATCCGACGCAGACCGATTATTACGTTTCTTATGAAGCGAAGGTAAAGGCGGGCTTTGATTTTGAAAATCTGAATATGCAGGTAGACCATGACCGGAAGGTGATCACAGTGAAAATTCCGGAGATCAAAATTACGGACGTCAATGTGGATATCGGATCGCTTGATTACATATTTGAAAATAAAAAGGCAAATACGGAGAACGTGTCTGAACAGGCATATAAGAAATGCATTGAGGACGTGACAAGGGAAAGTGCTGAAGAAAAAGCAATCTATGAGCTTGCAAAGCAGAATGCGAAAAATACGATGGAAGCGATCATTCAGCCTTTTATGGAGCAGCTTGATGAAGAATATCAGCTGCAGATCGAATAGGAGGAATGCAGAATGAAAAAAGTGATAAGTACTGTTTTGCTTGTGCTCATGAGCCTTTCTCTTGTTGCATGTGGCAAGAATGAGGATGAAAAAAAAGAAATCATACCGCAGTCTTCCCAGATGAAATCCATCTGTGAACTGGCTACGATGGATTGTTACTATCATAATGTGGCAAAATATAATGAGGAAGATGCCTCCGGTATCTGGCTTTGGAAAAAGGACAGAAAGTTCTGGATAGAATACGCCGGTGTTGTTACGGTTGGAATTGATGCCTCGCTGGTCAATATGGAAGTGAAGGATGACACGGTAACCATTACGCTTCCACCTGCCAAAATACTGGGATGCAAGGTGGATGAATCGACGCTGACGGAAGATTCTTTTATTGTGGCTAAGGATTCTGCTAAAGTAGAAGCCGAGCATCAGACGGCGGCTTTTCAGGAAGCACAGGATAACATGCGCAAAGAGGCCGAAAAAGATACTGTTCTGCTGGCAAGCGCACAGCAGAGGGCACAGAAGCTATTAGATGATTACGTGAATAATATCGGTGCATGTACAGGAAAGACCTATACGATCAAGTGGGTTTATCTGGACGGCGCGAAAGAACTGCAGGAGGCAGAGTCGGAATAGCAGGCAGAGTAGGACATCTGCCACCTTTTTTAACAGGAATAACGTAGATCTGTAAAGCAGACTTGCTGGACACCACCTTTGTGATTTTTTACAATTATGTTAAAAATAATAGCGAAGGTGGTATTTTTATGAGAAAGGTGTACATTGATAATATCCGGTGGATCACAGTGGCTTTGGTTGTGATCTATCATGTGATCTATATGTTTAACGGAGTTGAAACGGTATGTGTGCCCGTTTCTGCTTGGAAGGCTGCTTAGATAAAGCATTTCTAAAAAAGAGAACGCAGAAACTGCTTGTTCCTTCCACAATAGGATTATTTGTCTTTCAGTGGATACTGGGCTATTATAATATGATGCTCTGGTTGTTTTCTGTTATTCTGGTAGTGATCCGTAAGCTGGAAAAAGACCGGTTGTACTCAAAATGCGAAAAGGCCCCGGTCTGGCTGTTGCTATTGTTTACCATTGTCGCATATGGGGCTTGGTGTACCACCAAAAGGAAAACATATCTTTGGCATGGTAAAAGTCGGGGAGAAAGGACAAATCGTGATCCCGGCAAAAGCCAGAAAGCTGTTTGATATCAAGCCGGGAGATAATCTGATCATACTTGGAGATGAGGGGCAGGGAATTGCCATTATCAAAGAAAAAGGACTGGTGGAGCTGCTTGGCGCGGCAAGAAAAATGCAGTAACTGATAATCGACGTTTTATAATTTATCTTTGACGCGGAAATAACTGACGTCAAGGCGGAACATGATCTGCCAGCGCATCAGATAATCATATACTGCAAACAGGATCAGGAAAACAATGATCTGTGTCATGGCATCAAACAATAAATTGGGCATCAGACGATAGAATAAGAAATAAAGCGTAATAAAAGCAAGCGGGACAGAAAAAGTCAACCGGATGATAAAGTCACATATGTAGTAAAACAACGCCTTTGTTTTTTCTTTGCTCAATACCTTGAACAGTAAAATAATACAGACATTCACGAGCAAAAAGATTGCCAGATAAAGGCTGCGTTTAGAATCCATCAGGTTATTTTTAAATATAGTTGTCATGAAATCGGTAATGCAGAGATCATCACGAATGGCAATAACAGAAAATGATATGACAGCAGCATAAATAATTAAGTTGAGCAGACGAAAAATGTAACGGACAGGTTTATACTTGTACATAGAATCCCCCTCTTTTGTAGATCAAGTGATGTTATGTCTAATATAACATAATGTTAAAAAACAGACAAGTCGGTATTTTGTTCGCGAAATTGATATATTTCCTTTATGTTTCTATAATAAATACAGCGGACAGGATCTGCGAAAAGTCTGAAAGGAGTTTTTGAATATGAGCGACGTACTTACAAAAATGAAAACAAGAAGAAGTATCAGAAAATATAAACCGGATGCTGTTGGGCAGGAGCTGCTTGATCAGATCATCGAAGCAGGACTTTACGCAGCAAGCGGAAAAGGGCAGCAGGCAGCGATCATTATCCAGGTAACGAAGAAGGAGCTTCGTGATAAGATCGTAGAAATGAATGCAGAGATCGGTGGCTGGGATAAGGGATTTGATCCGTTTTACGGAGCGCCTGCCATGCTGATCGTACTTGGCAGAAAAGACTGGCCGACGCATGTATATGATGGCAGCTTAGTGATGGGTAACATGATGCTGGCAGCACATGAACTGGGACTGGGAAGCTGTTGGATCCATCGTGCAAAGGAAGAATTTGAGACTGAGTGGGGCAAAGAGCTTCTGAAATCTCTTGGTATTGAAGGAGAGTATGAAGGTATCGGGCATTGCGCACTTGGTTATATAGATGGGGAATATCCGGCGGAACCTGCCAGAAAAGAGAACAGGGTGTATTATGTGAAATAACCGAGAAGCTTCGCCGGATGTTACAGATGACATCCGGCGAATTGCTTATGCAGATGATTTGCCGCAAAGCATGACCTTTGCACAGAAAATACCATTTTGATGGCTAAACGTACTGGCACCGCCGGATTTTTCCGCAATGTGACGGACGGACTGCAGACCAATGCCTTCTCCTTTCCGCTTGGAGGACTGAAAAACTCCATTTTTTTCCAAAATTTCTCCCACATATGTATTTTCAACCTGGATCAGCAAAAGATTTCCGGCATGCAGGTAGGAAGTTATCCGGATATGCCGGGGTCTGTCAACTATCCGCAGGCTTGCTTCAAGTGCATTTTCCAGAAGATTGGAAAGAACCAGACACATATCTACTTCGTCAACAGGGAGTCTGGCAGGCAGATCAAGCTGCAGAGAAAATGGAATGTTTTCCCGTCTGGCAAGTGCATAGTAGTACCCTGCTACACTGTCTGCAGCCTGATTTTCACACAAATGCATATCAAAATCGGGGATTTTGCAGATGGTGCTGGTAAGATATTCTTTGAGTTTTGGAAGATTCTCTTCTTCTGCCAGTCTGGAAATCTGGTTCAGGTGGTGGCGCATATCATGCCGCGCCTGTCGCATTTCTTCAATGGAAGCTTTTAAATTTTCATATCGCTGCTGCTGCATGGATAGAAGCTGGTTTTCCTGCCGGAGTCTTGCATTCCGGTTCAGAATGGTGGCCATGATCAGGAATGCCGCGCTGAACCAGAGCAATAAAATCAGGAGCGTAAGACTGAGAACGAAGTACCCTTTTAAAATTCGTCCAACATAAAGCGTGCCTGAATATCTTGGGATCATAAACAGATTCAGAGCAATGAAGACAAGCGGCAAAACCCAGAATACATACCAGGTCTGTGCAAAATTCTCATCGTCGACCATTTCTTTTACCGCATGGACTGCCGGATAATAAAAGACAGCGGTAAGCAGCCAGCAAATTGCATTATAGAATATGGAGGCTTGCAGGCAGAGCCATGGATCAGCCTGTATAGGCTGCAGATCCATAAGAAGTACGGCATTGACAGCTCTTGAAAGACTGTTAATACAGGCAAATACAGCACAAATAGACAATGCTACCGTTCCGGATTTCCACAGAGAGATCCGGAGCGTTTTTATATAGAGAAAAGTTGTGACTGACAGGATCAGGGCAAGTGCCGGCATGGTAGAGATCCGCTTTATATAGCACACACTTCCCCCTGTAATGCAAAGAAGCAGAAGAAGCGGTAAAAGCCATATCATAATCTGCCGTATTGGATGCTTCAGGCCGGATTTTACGGGAAAATATGCGAGAATAACGCCGGGGATCACCACACAAAGCTCCAAAATTGGTTGCAGCATATTAATCATGATATACCCCCCTTTGCAGCAGGTATTCCATAAATGCCTGCCGTGCATTTTTTAAAAGCTCCTGACTGACAAATATATGGCTGCCATCTTTCATACAAAATGAGGATCCCTCAAAGTCGGCGGCATGTTCCATATTGACGATCACACCCCGACTGCATATAAAAAATCGTGGATCTGTTGTCAGTGGTGCTGTAAATGCCTTAAAGGTCTGGCGCGTGGCAAGTACCTTTGAGACAGTAGTGTGGACATATATGATATGAGCAAAATGCTCGGCATAAATGATATCCTGATAGCGCAGATGCAGCAGGCTTCCTTCTGCTTTTAATTCCATATATTTGTCTGTGTGTCCAATACGTGTGAGCAGCTCATCTGTCAACGTATCAATGTCTTCAGCAGTAAAAGGTTTTACCAGATAATGCATGGCACGAACCTGAAAACCCTCCAGTGCATGGTCAGTTGAGGTCGTTGTAAAGATCAGAAGACAGTCAGTGTCGGTTTTTCGCAGTTCTCTGGCAGCTTCTATTCCTGTCATACCCATCATATAAATATCCAGAAAAGCGACAGAGAACGGCAGCTTGTGTTCTGCTTCCAGAAAGGCTTCACCACATGTATATTCCAAAATATCAGCCTGTATGCCCATGCGGTATAGCTTTTGTTCTAATTGTTCTCTCAAAAAGTGCCGTTCTGCGGCAAGATCATCTACAATTGCAATTCTCATACAGTATATGCCCCTTTTTGTATGGCTTCTATCTGAATTATAGCACAAAGTATTGACACAAACGAGAATTCGTGACAAAAAACGGGATTTTGTGACAGAGTGCTTGAAAGGAGTAATTGCTGTTTTTATACTGACTGCAGAAAGGGCAAGAAACTGGATCCGGAAAATAACATATTGATCCGGAGCAAACACTATAAAATAATGGAGGATATATTCATGAAAAAGAAAAAAATACTGCAATTTTTGCTGCCTGCGATGCTTTGCGCAGCAACAGCGCTGACACTGACCGGCTGTGGTACAAAGCAGCAGAGCGGCGTAGCTGCAATGGAGACGGAAACTGCAACGGATATGGAAACTGCAACGGAGACGGAAACTGCAACGGAGACGGAAACTGCAACGGATATGGAAGCTGCAACGGATACAGAGGCTGTGACAGGCAGAGCGCTTCCTGTGAAGGCATTAAGTGCAAAGCGTATAGATGAAAATCCATATATGGCAAAAAGCGATGCCAATATTCATCATGATGGATACAATACCGATTCTACAGATGAGATTCTGCCGCTTGGTATTTATCCGGAGATTAATGTTTCGTATGAAAAAACAAATGCAAATGCTTCACCGGCTATTTATTTTGACAGCTATGAGCACGCTGTTGTTCCATTTCTCGGCGGTATTGCTATCCGGGATCTGAATGCGGAGGAAACGGAAACACTGGGATACTTTTCGCCCAAGCAGCACGATGGCAGCGATTACGTGATACAGAGCTCTTATACATTCCTGGATGCTGAGAATCGTATTGTCTGTCCTACCAGTAATAACCATGTGCTGATACTGCAGGCAACGGATGAGGAAGGCAATGTTCTGCCGGAGTTTAAAAAGCTTCTTGATATTGATATAAAAGCTGCAGCAGAGGCAGCACTTGGGAAAACACTCGAGCAGAATCTCCTGTCAGTCGTTTTTGATTATGACGGAAATCTCTGGTTCGCAACGGGTGGATTTCGTATTTATCCGGAAAGAGGACAGCAGGGTGTGATGGGATACATTGCACATTCTGCCATTGATGCGATTCTGCGAGGAGAGCAGACAGATCTTGAAAAAGCTGTTTTTGTTTATGAGCTGACACCGGGAGAAGGCGCAGAAAATGGTATTGCAGCTTCAAAAGACGGAGCGGTCATTCTGACAAATCAGAACTGCTATCTGCTCCGTGCAAATGATGGAGTTGAGGCTGTCTGGTGTACACCTTACGAGAGTGTTGGCGCAAAGGTCAGCGGCAAGAATGATAAAACTACTGGTGGTGGTCTTGCATGGGGCGGCGGCTGTTCCCCATCCCTGACACCTGATCTTGTGATGTTTACTGATAATGCAGATCCGGTCAAACTGCTGGCATTGGATATGAAGACAGGAGAAGTTACTGCAAGCCTTCCGGTATTGGATGAGCTGCCGGAAGGATATCAAGTATCTGTAGAAAATTCTGCGATCGTTTATGACAATGGAGAGGGCAGTGTCAGTACGATTGTCTGTAACTGGTTTGGGGCAGGCAATGCCGGTCTGGCAGATCCTGACAGTGATTCTTCTATTCAGAGCTACGCCAATATTTATGATACGAACTGGCTTACCAGAGGAAATGTCATGATCGCACCGGGTGTAGAGCGTGTAGATACAGTCAGAACGGATAATGGGTATGAAATGAAAAGCATCTGGTGCAGAAATGATCTGAGTGATACATCGATGATGAAGCTTTCTACTGCAACAGGATATATTTATGGCTATGTACAGGATCTGGAGAGTGGTATGTGGCAGTACATTATTCTGGATTTTGAGACAGGTGAGACAGTATTTACTATGGATGTGTCAGATAAATATGGCTATAACAATATGGCTATCGGTATGTATGCAGGGAATAGCGGTAATGCACTTTACTGCCCGACCGGTTATCTGGAGCTTCTGCGCCTGCAGGATCGGTTTGTATATCTCCCGGAAATGCCTTATCGGAAAGTAGATCTTGATAAAGCAACGCGGAATGTGCTGACACAGGAACGCTTTACCGCAGATGGCGGTGAGGGTAATGTTGTGGGATGGCATTATACTGTAACAGTGGAAAATGTACATCTGAATACAACTGTTGCGATCCGTATGAATAATATCTCCGGAAGCAGTGCAGATCTGAAGCTTTATGCTTACAGGGCAGATGGCACAATGGCAGAAGTTTCTGATGAACTATGGTCAATCAGGGACGAGGATGGCACAGCAGTGGATACATTGTCTGAGGGTACACTTTATGAGCTTTATGTCAGTGCTGCAGATGGAGGGGATTTTGATCTGAGCAGTATAGAAAAAGAAATTAAAATTTCCGTTGTACTTGGAAAGTAATGTCATATGAAAACTACAGAGTGCTGATCTTGACGGGATAATAGTTAAATTTGCCAAAAATGAGTAAACTGGGACAAAAGGAGTGAAAAAGCAATTATAATATGCTATACTCGGAAAAGTGAGGGATCACCAAGGGATAATCCAATACAAATGAATAAGTGAGGGGATTTATATGTATAGAGTGTGCATTTATGACAGCAAGGCAGCAGAGGATACTCTATTTATAAAAGAGATAATCATTGATGAGAGGGGAGAGGTACAGGAAATCTCAGAAAGTCAGAATTTCAGTGATTATTACGCAAGAATTTCAGAACAGGAGAAGGAACGTCCGGATATTCTGGTAACAGAGTTGAACCACAATGCGCAGGAGCTGCAGCTGATCGAGCAGATGTGGAAGATGAATCCGGATCTGCAGACTGTTTATGTGATGGATAAGTCACATGTATTGACAAAGCCTGTATCGCAGAGCTCTGTGGTGGAATGTGTGAACCGGCGGATGATAGAAGACGGTCACATGATTTCTTTCCGATCCAAAAGAAAAATGCTTGCTGTGAATGTACGGGAGGTATCTCACGTAGAGAGCAGGAAACATAATGTGCTGATCTATCAGGATGGAATTCCGCATAAGTTCCGGATGAAAATGGATGAATGTCTGGTGCAGATGCCCGATTATTTTATCCGTATACATCAGAGTTATGCAGTCAATTTCCACTATATAGACAGTTTTCAGCGCAAGGGGATTATTCTGTATAGCGGAAATAAGATTATGGTAAGCAGGAAGTATTTTGAACAGGCAAGGAAGAAATATATGGAGTTGTGTAAAGAAAGTATGTAACGCCGAATGAATTAGGAAGAAAGGCTGTTGCCCAATAGATGGGCGGGTCATTCATAGAATGCTGTGCCGAGCCATTCATAGCCCTGCGGGCTATTCATGTTGGGCTGGCGCCCAATAAGTCTAAAATAAAAAACAGCTGGAAGTGCATAAATGCCCTCCGGCTGTTTTTTATTTTATCCTTGCTCGGCTTGTAGCTTAACCAAAGTATCTATCCAGTAATCCTTTGAGTGCTTTTCCGTGTCTTGCTTCGTCTCTTGCCATTTCATGCACTGTATCGTGGATTGCATCCAGATTGTTTTTCTTAGCGCATTTTGCAAGATCTACTTTTCCGGCTGTTGCACCGAATTCGCAGTCAACACGCCACTTGAGGTTGTCCTTTGTTGTAGCCTTCATGTTTGGCTCCAGATCTTCGCCGAGCATTTCAGCAAATTTAGCTGCATGTTCTGCTTCTTCGTAAGCAGCTTTTTCCCAGTAAAGACCGATTTCCGGATAGCCTTCGCGGTGAGCGATTCTTGCCATGCAAAGGTACATACCAACTTCAGAGCATTCTCCTTCAAAGTTTGCTTTTAACTGTTCGAAGATATACTTCTTGTCTTCGTCTGAGATTTCAGGGTTGTTCTTTACTGTCTGACCGTAAACACCATATTCATGTTCAGCAGCAAGTGTCATTTCGCCTTCAACTGCTTTGAATTTGTCCGGACCTACATGACATACCGGACATTCTGCCGGAGGATTGTCTCCTTCATAAACATAACCACATACCTGACATACATACTTCATACTTCATTTCTCCTTTTCTTTTTCATTTTTTTCATTTTATTTTATGCTGTTTGAAATATTTCAAACGTGAAACTGTGATTTTCATCACAGAAGTTACCTTTTATTCTGCTTTGACGCAGGCAGGGCAAAGGCCGTAAAAATGGGTACAATGTCCTTTGATCTTTCCTGCAAAATTTGCGCCTGCCAGTTTATCGATAGAATCAATATCCGGCATTTCAAGATCCAGAACTGCCTGACAGCGCTCACATACAAAATGATAATGCGGTGAGGTATCAGCATCGAAGTGATCGACACCGTCTCCTAAATGTAATCGGAGGAGCTGTCCACGATCGGAAAGAAGTGTCAGATTCCGATATACAGTGCCAAGACTGATATTGGGAAATTCTTTCCGGATATTGGCATATACGGCATCTGCAGTGGGATGGTCTTTACGGGTCATTAAAAACTGTAGGATTGCTTCCCGCTGTCTGCTGTATTTTAATCCTGCCATCTGTTCACTCCTTTCTGTTATTAGAAACAGTAATGATTACTGATATCATAATAACAAAAAACGGAAAAATGTCAACAGGTTTTCATAAAAATTTTCTAAAAAGGATAATATTACTCGAAACTGCATAGACGACTGAAAATGAACAGGCTATACTATAAACATAAAGTAGAATTTTGCGGGAGAAAAGCTATGAGAGATAAGATGAAAAATGTATCGCTTCGTACAAAACTCATTGTGGCGTGTACGGCGATGGTACTGATTCCACTTGTTTTGACGCTGTTATCTTTTTGCCTGCTCCGTTTGTATATGACACACCGTATGGGATCACAGGCTGCACTCATTTTTGCTGAGCAGAAGATCAGCCGGACCTTCTTTTTTGATATGTTTATGGCAATTGTCCTGATCATGTTTTTTTCCGTTTATATGTTCAAGGGACTGCTGCACAAATGGTTTGTCAGACCGATTGATGAACTCAGTATTGCCATGAAAAACATTGCGGAAGGCAATCTGGAATATCAGTTGAGTGTGCAATATACGGGAGAAGTCGGAGAACTGTTTCATAATTATGAAGAGATGCGGCTGCGGTTGAAGGAATCCACAGAAGAATCCATAGAAAATGAAAAGAAAAATAAGGAACTGATCAGCAACATCACGCATGATCTGAAAACACCGATCACTTCCATTACCGGATATGTGGAAGGCATTATGGATGGTGTGGCGGATACACCGGAGAAGATGGATAAATATATCCGTACGATCTATAATAAATCAAACGAGCTGAACCGCCTGATCAATGAGCTGACGTTCTATGCGGGAATTGATTGCAACAGAATTCCATATAATTTCAGAAGAATGAACGTGGCGGAATTTTTTCAGGACTGTGTGGAAGAGGTCGGACTGGATCTGGAGTCTAAAAATATTGAACTGAATTTCTACAATCTGGTATCTCCTGAAACGCAGATCATTGCAGATCCGGAGCAGCTCCGCCGGGTGATCAGCAATATTATAGGAAACAGTGTGAAATATCTGGATAAGGAGCAGGGGAAGATTGAGATCCGTATTCTGGATGAAGTGGATGCCATCCGTGTGGAGATTGAAGATAACGGAAAAGGGATTGCGGCGAAGGATCTGGGACATATTTTTGAACGCTTTTACCGCACGGATTCTTCCCGGAATTCGACAAAAGGCGGAAGCGGTATCGGTCTTTCCATCGTGAAAAAGATCATAGAAGATCACGGCGGTTATATCTGGGCAACCAGCAGGGAAGGAGAGGAAACCTGTATGCATTTTGTGATCAGAAAGTACAAAGAGGTAGAACATGATGAATAAGATTTTAATTATTGAAGATGAAGAAGCGATCGCTGAACTGGAAAAGGATTATCTGGAGATCAGTGATTTTGAAGTAACGATTGAAAATGATGGTGAAAAAGGCTTAAAAACAGCACTTTCCGAAGAATTTGACTTGATCATCCTTGATCTGATGCTTCCGGGCATTGACGGTTATGAAATCTGTAAACAGATCAGAAACCAGAAAAATATCCCGATCATCATGGTATCGGCGAAGAAGGATGATATTGATAAGATCAGAGGTCTGGGACTGGGTGCAGATGATTATATGACAAAGCCGTTCAGTCCGAGTGAGCTGGTTGCGCGTGTGAAAGCACATTTGTCCCGGTATGAGAGATTGATCGGATCAAACCAGAAGCAGAATGACATTGTGGAGATCCGTGGTATTAAGATCGATAAAACAGCAAGGCGGGTTTACGTGGACGGAGAAGAGAAAGTGTTTACGACCAAGGAATTTGATCTTTTAACATTTTTGGCAGAGAATCCAAACCATGTTTTTACCAAAGACGAGCTGTTCCGCGAGATCTGGGATATGGATTCGGTCGGAGATATTGCCACCGTTACGGTGCATATTAAGAAGATCCGTGAAAAGATCGAATACGACACTTCAAAGCCACAGTACATTGAAACTATTTGGGGAGTCGGTTACAGATTTAAAGTTTAAATATAAGTGCCCCAAATAGTTTCATTGGATGCGCAGCTACGCGCGCCCATATCGCAGGAGCGATATGTTATTTGGGGAGCCGGCTACAGATTTAAAGTATAAATATAAGTGCCCAAATAGGCTACAGGTTTAAGGTATGATGCAGGCAATAACAGATATGAATATACAATATGAAGATAAGGAGCTGCTGGTTGTTTATAAGCCGGCCGGACTGGCGACACAGTCAGCGCGGGTAACAAGCCCGGATCTGGTATCTTCCGTGACGAGGCATTTAAAGGGTGCTCCTGTTTATGTGGTACACAGGCTGGATCAGCCGGTAGAAGGGCTTCTTGTGCTGGCAAAGACAAAGCAGGCGGCAGCAGGGCTGAGTAAGCAGCTGCAGGCAGGAACGCTGAATAAGCAGTATTATGCACTTGTATACTGGGGAACGGAAGAGCTTCCGAAAGAGGGAATACTGGCAGATTATTTATGGAAGAATCCGCAGACACAGAAAGCAGAGATTGTGGCGCAGGCATCCGGTAAAGGAAAACAGGCAAAGCTGCATTACCGTGTTATGACGGGGAAAGATGACATAGCACTGCTGGATGTCAGAATAGAAACCGGCAGATTCCATCAGATCAGGGCGCAGCTTGCGCATGCGGGATTTCCGATATTGGGAGATCAGAAGTACGGAACGCAGACGTCTATGGAGCGCTCTGAGGAGCTTGGGATCAAAAATGTTTCTCTTTTTGCCTATGCGCTTACGTTTACGCATCCCAAAACCGGGAAACAAATGGAATTTCAGGCAAAAACGCAAAATCCGGCGATCAGCCATTTATTAACAACTATGAATTAAGAAAAAATGCCCATACTAATCTGGAAGTAAGCAGAGCAGGTGGGTGTTTTTTTATGCATAAAATATGGGAAACATATCGAAAACAAATAGAATTCTGCACAGCAGCGGTCCTGTTGTTTGTCCTGTTTAAGTATTTGATCGGACTGGTGGCTCCGTTTTTGGTGGCGGCGGTTCTGATGGCGGTTTATGAAAAACCGGTTTTTTATCTGAAACGAAGGACAGGAATCGGCGGACAGCTCTGGACGGCCGTTCTGCTCCTTCTGACTGTATTATTTCTGCTTCTGTTTTTCTGGTTGTTTGGCAGAAAAATGCTCGCCTATGGGATGCTGTTCTGGGAGAGGCGGAATGAATATCAGGAAACGTTTCTGTGTACAGTCAGGGACTGCTGCGGTTATATTGAGAAAGGAATACGCCTTGAAAAAGGCATGCTCTGGCAGAAGCTGCAGCAGGGCAGTGTGACAGTCTGTAATAAACTGTCTGCCATGGCTTACAGAAATTCCTATCAGTATTTTACAGGGGCGATACAGGCAGGGGCTTTTTTTCTGGTGACAGTGATTGCTGCCTTATTATATGCAAAGGACTGGGAAAAACAGAAAAAATGGAGAGAACAGGAAGATAAGAAAAGCAGACTATGGCAGGTGATAGATGAAATCATGCGTTATCTGCGCGTGAGTCTGCTGGCACAGGGAAAGATCATGACGGTGATCGCACTTTTATGCCTGCTGGGATTTGGAATCGCAGGGGTGCCAAATGCACCGGGACTTGCCGTGCTGACGGCTTTTTTGGATGTGCTTCCCTTTATCGGAACGGGGATCGTGATCCTGCCAATGGCAGTCTGGCAGTTTTTAAAGCGGAATCTGTTTTCCGGTACTATATTGCTGCTTACTTATGCGGCGGCTGTATTTGCAAGAGAGTATCTGGAGCCGAAGCTGATCAGCCATAAAATGGGAGTGTCGCCGATTTTGACGCTGCTTGGAATCTATGCTGGTGTCAAAGTATTTGGGGTTGCGGGAATTCTGCTGGGCCCTTTATATGTGATCATTTTAGCGTTTGTATACAGAAGTTCTTTTACAAACGAGACTTCTTTTTGCTCATGAACGGCTAGTCGCCGTATACAGTCACAAATACAGACTTTGGGAAGCGAGCTTCCGCAGTCTGTATATTGTGACTGCGCATGGCTCCGAATATTTCGCAAATCTTAAGAATACTTTTGTGGAAAGATGGGGAGTTATAGCATATAATCAAACTTAGAAAACTGGGAAAGGAAAGTCTGAGTATGAAAAGAAAAGGAATAATTGCAAAAGGACTTGCCGGTGTGCTTGCCATATCGATGCTGTTAACCGGATGTGGCGGAAAGTCTGGCAAGGACAACAAAGACATGAAAGATCTGGTTTATAAATCAGAGAAATTAAGCTGCACAGACGATATGAAGGGTGATATCAGCAACTTTACCGTAGCAGGTGATAAGATTTATGTCTATACAACAGAGTGGGTTCCGGGTCCGGGCAATACGGAGGATGCTGAAGCGGAAGAAGAGGCATATGAAGCAAAAGACCAGGAAGAAACAGCTGACGGAGATGCTGCGGTTGCGGCTACAGAAGATGCTGTAGTGGACGGTGATGAGCAGTCTGACAGCACAGACGGAACAAATGCCATCTCTGAAGAAGGAGAAGAAAAGCCGGTTGATGATGCAGAGGCAACAGATGGTGCAGATGCGGAGATCGGTGATACAACGGATGCGACAGATGATGTACCGGACGATTATTATGGTACAACCAATCAGTACTTCTACACCTGTAAGGCAGACGGATCTGACCTGCAGGAGATTCAGATGGATGTGGAAAAGAATGATAATAACTGGCTGAACTACTTTGCAGCAACAGAAGACGGCATGTTATACATGCTGTACAGCGGATATGATGAGAAGAGCGAGCAGTCTACATATCTGATCAAGATTCTGGATGCAGGCGGAAGCCAGACAGGCGAAGTGAATCTGAACGGTATTCTGGATGAAAATGATTATGTACAGGCTATGAGACTGGACAAAGACGGTAATATTTACCTGATGGGAGACCAGTCTGTTTACGTACTGGATAAGGATGGCAATAAGATCGCCCAGATCAAGGCGGATACCGCTAATAACAGCTGGATGATGGCAATGGCAAGAACAGGCGACGGACAGATCGTTGTTGCGATGAACGGACAGGACGGAATGAAAGTTCAGACGGTAGATCTGGCAAAGAAAGCAATGGGCGAAAGCTATGATATAGCTGTTTCGGGATATGGCTCATCCAACAGTGCACTGATAGACGGTGCTGATTACAGCTTCTATTACAATGATGGCAGCAGCCTGTATGGATATGATATGCAGTCAAAGCAGTCAAAAGAGATCTTAAACTGGATCAGCAGTAACATCAATACAAGCTATGTAGGAGATACAAGAGCGCTTAAGGGTGGTCAGTTTATTACGAATTATTCTGACTACAGTTCAGAAGATGGTGCAGATAACGGTTTATATATTTTTACAAAGGTAGATCCGAGTGAAGTGGCAGACAAGGTAACGATCACTTATGCAGGCCTTTATGTGGATGATGCGATCAAATCAGCTGCGGTGAAGTTCAATAAGAGTCAGGATAAATACCAGATCATGGTAAAGGATTATTCGACCTATGATGATGCAGCTACACAGATGAACAATGATCTTCTGGCAGGTGAAATACCGGATATCATCGATCTTTCCGGCATTTCTGCTGAAAAATACATTTCCAAGGGAATGCTGCTGGATCTGTATACGCTGATGGATAAAGATTCAGATATCAAGAAGGATGACTTTATTGAGAATGTATTACAGGTAATGGAAACAGACGGAAAACTGTATCATATTTCTCCTACCTTTGGCGTTAATGTGCTGATTGGCAAAACTTCTGATATCGGTGGCAGAGATAAGTTTACCGTACAGGATCTGATCGATCTGGAACAGTCAAAGGGCAATGATGCAAAGGCATTCTACATGAGATCCAATACAAGTGTGCTCAACATGATCTGTACAGCAAATTATGAGGATTATATTGATTGGAATACAGGAAAATGCAGTTTTAACAGTGATGAATTTGTCAAGCTGTTAGAGTATGCAAATACGTATCCGAAGGATGAGGATATTAATTGGGACGAAGATTACGAAAGCCTTCCGACGCAGATCCGCAGCGGCAAAGTAATTCTGGCTGATATTTACAGTCTGGGTATGGAGGAGATCGAGCTTTACAATGCAATGTTTGAAGATGATATCAGTTTTATCGGATATCCTTCTGATAAATCAGCAGGTGCATCTGCAAGCATGAATATGGATCTTGGTATTTATGCAAAATCCAAAAATGTGGATGGTGCGTGGGCATTTTTAAAGACGTTCCTGACAAAAGATTATATCTGTAAGGGGGCTAATAATTATTACAGTGGATTCCCGCTTCGCAAGGATGCACTGGAATATCAGATTAAGAGATATTCCGCAACGGAAAAATATACAGACGAATATGGCAATGAGATAGAGCCATACCAGTCTTCCTGGGGTTATGATGATCTTGATGTTGAGATCGGACCGCTTTCTGAGGATCAGGTCAACAAGCTTCGTGAGGTTATAGCATCCGTAGATCATCTGTATGTATACAATGATGATGTGATGACGATCATCTCTGATGAAACAGGTGCTTACTTCAGTGGACAGAAGTCTGCAAAGGAAGTGGCAGACATTGTACAGAATCGTGTTTCCAACTACGTGAATGAAAACAGATAGAAAGGTAAAACATGAAGAAGAAACATAAAAAATGGAAGGAAAGGAAATGGGAACTCGGATTTTTACTCCCCTCCCTGATCGGAGTTAGTGTTTTCTTTGTTGTACCGTTTGGCGTGATTTTCTATTATTCCATGGTAGACAGTCCGATCGATCCAAGGTTTGTATTCCTTCGGAATTTTGTGAATCTGTTTCATAATTCTGCCTTTTTACAGGCAGCAAAAAATACGGCTGTATTCAGCCTGACGGCAGTACCTCTGGCGGTACTGCTGTCGCTGGGTATGGCGATCATTCTGGAGCAGAATATCCCATTGAGAAGTACATTCCGAACCTTCTTCTTAACACCGCTTATGGTACCGACGGCTTCGATCGTCCTGATCTGGCAGGTGTTTTTTCATTATAATGGTGCGATCAATCAGTTTCTGGTTCATCTGGGAGCAGGTAAGATTGACTGGTTTAAGTCATCTTTCTCGCAGGTTATTGTACTGCTTCTGTTCTTATGGAAGAATCTGGGCTACAATATGATCCTGTTTCTGGCAGCACTCAATGATATACCACGGGAATATATGGAAGTAGCTGACCTGGACGGCGCGAGCGCGTGGCAGAAATTTATTTATATAAAGATCAGATATCTTTCCCCGACAATCCTGTTTGTGGCGATCATGTCGCTGATCAACTCCTTCAAGGTATTCAGGGAAGTGTACTTGCTGACAGGTGATTATCCGTATGATACACTGTATATGCTGCAGCATTTCATGAACAACACCTTTAAGGCGCTTGATTATCAGAAGCTGTCTGCAGCGGCGATCATCATGTGTTCTGTCATGGTTGTTATCATAGGCCTTCTCTTTGTGGTCGAAAATCACTTTGGAAAGGATGTGGAAGGATGAAAAGCAGACGGAAGCAGAAATGCACAAAGGTTGTATTGTTTGTCATAGCATTTTTCTTTGCAACCTCATTTTTAATGCCGATCGTCCTGACGGTCGCAAACTCGTTTATGCAGGAGAGTGAGATCTCTGCTAATTATGGTGCGGTATTTGACAGCTACACCGATGATTCCAATAATAATTATTATGGGAATCAGCAGCAGACGAAGTCCTCTTATACGTCGGAGGCTGCAAACCTGAAGTTTATTCCGGATATGGTTACTTTTAAGCAGTATTATACCGTGCTTTTACAGAGCCCGGATTATTTGCTGAAATTCTGGAATTCGGTCATTTTGGTTGTACCGATCGTTGCGTTTCAGATCTTTATCGCATTGGGAGCGGCGTATAGCTTTTCGCGGTTCCGGGGGCGAAAAAAGGAAATTATCTTCTTTTTATATATTATACTGATGCTGATGCCATATCAGGTCAGTCTTGTACCGAACTTTCTCGTCAGTAAATGGCTGGGGATCTTAAATACCAGAGCGGCGATCATACTGCCGGGTATTTTCTCGACATTCAGTGTGTTTCTGCTGACAAAGTATATGAGACGTATTCCAAAATCGCTGATCGAGGCTGCTGAGCTGGATGGTGCTTCAGAGTGGCAGATTTTCACAAAAGTCTGCATCCCGCTTTGCAAAAGCGCGATCGCGAGTACGGCGATCCTGGTATTCATTGATTACTGGAATATGGTTGAACAGCCGCTTATCCTGCTGTCTGACAGTGATAAATACCCATTGTCGATTTTCCTGTCAGAGATCAATAAGGGAGAAGTCGGATTGGCGTTTGCGGTTGCGGTTATTTATATGGTACCAACCATACTGATCTATCTGTATGGGGAAGAATACCTCATCGAAGGAATTTCCTACTCCGGTGGAGTCAAGGGATAGAAAGGATAAGAAAGTGAACGAAAAAAAACAGACCAACAAAAAAGATAGAATTAAAAATATTGCGATCGTCTTTCTGGTGATCATGCTGCTTTTGACGTTTTTCTCCAATACGATCATGAATTATTCCCTGCCTGAGGTTTCTGCGACGTATGCACAGAACGGAAGTGTAACAGCAAAGGTCAGAGGAACGGGAACAGTAGAGACAGCAGAAGATTATGATGTCAAAGTAACGGAAAATCATGTGGTCGGCAGTGTCAAGATCAAGGTGGGTGATGAGGTTTCGGCAGATCAGCTGTTGTTTGAGCTGGACGGAACAGGTACAACGGATGAGACCGCGCTCAAGGAAGCGCAGGATACGCTGGATAGTCTGGAACTTGATTACAGCAAGGCACTTCTTGCCGCAGCTCCGAATTATGCACTTGATAATCTGGAGATCAAATCCGCAAGGGAAGAGCTCAGTGATGCTGTTGCCAACCAGACTAAGGCAGCAGCCAGAGCATCTTTAGTAGAACAGCAGGCAGCAGCACAGAAAAAGGTCAATGATCTGCAGGCTGATGTTGACTATATTCAGGCGCAGATCGATTCCTCCGTATCCGGAAACAGTGTGAGCAAATATAATAAGAAATTAAAAGAGAAAAAGAAAGCACTGGCAGAGGCAAATGCCACGCTGGCACAGATCACTTCCAATCTGGAAAGTACACCAACCGTGGATGATGCCAATGCAGCAGTCCGCGAAAAACAGAAGGCACTGGATACTTTAATCCTGACGCTTGCAAACAAGCAGACGGATGACAAGGTAACACAGGGACAGGCAGCACTTGATCTGAAGGCTTCCAAGAAAAAGGTAGATGACCAGAGAGAAGTGGTCGAAAAGCTGAAAAACGGTGGACAGGAAACAGAGATCAAGGCGAAAAATGCAGGTGTTGTAAAATCTGTCAACTGTATCGCAGGTGATACAGTAACACCGGACAGCGCACTTGCATCTATTGCAGTAACAGGAAACGGATACAGTGTCAGCTTTTCCGTGACAAAAGAGCAGGCAAAGCTTGTCAAGGCGGGACAGGAAGCAGAGATTCAGAATATCTGGGGAACAGATATGAAAGCAACGCTGGATTCTATCAAGGCTGATATAGAAAATCCCGATAAAAATAAAATACTGACATTCAAGATCACGGGAGAGGATGTAACTGTCGGACAGTCATTAAGTCTTTCTGTTGGTGAAAAGAGTTCACAATATGATGTAACAGTACCAAACAGTGCGATCCGTGAAGATAATAACGGAAAATTTGTACTGGTTGTCAATGTAAAGAGCAGTCCGCTCGGTAACCGTTATGTATTATCCAGAGCAGATGTAGAGGTTCTGGCAAGTGATGATACGAATTCTGCTGTCAGCGGAGGGTTATTCGGATATGAATATGTCGTAACAAACTCTACAAAACCATTAGAGGCCGGTATGAAGGTACGTCTGGCAGATCAATAGGAGGAACCGGATATGAAAGTATTAATCTGGTGCAGAGATCATATCAGATTTCTGGTATGTCTCCTGTTTTGTCTGCTGATGGCAGTTGTTTTGACAATTGCGGGGAATACACTGGTCGGAAAGCAGTATTCCCAGCAGGAGGCAGAGCGATGGGCGGCAAATGATATCAGATACCATCAGGTCAGTGCGTTTATGCAAAGTGACAGTCAGATCACAAAGGATATGATCTCGGAGGTACGAAGCACACTGCAGTCAAAGCTGACAGATGCTTCTATTACGGAAGAAGCTGTTTCCGGAAGGCTTTGGATCGATGCTTATGCAGCCATGCATGACAGCTCCATCGGTAAGCTGACAGATATAGGAAGTGCTTCAGTGGATAGTGTGCAGATCATAGGTGTCGGTGGTGATTTCTTTCAGTTTCATCCGCTTAACATGATCTCGGGAAACGTTTTCTCTGAAAATGATATTTCAAAGGACAGGGTTGTGCTGGATGAGAATACAGCATGGACATTGTTTGGCGCATATGATATAGCCGGAAAAACAGTAACCATCGAAGGCAGACAGTTTGTGATTGCAGGTGTTTATAAGCCATCGGATAATAAATATGAAAAGTATGCAAGAGGAGATCAGTCCTACTTATTTATGGACTATGATACCTTCCAGACGCTTTTTGAAGGAACCGGTATAACAGCTTATGAGGCAGTTCTGCCGAATCCTGTAAAGGGATTTGCATTAACTGCATTAAAGACAGCGTTTGGCGAGGATGAAGAGACAACACTTTCTGATTCGTCAGTTAGTTTTTCTGATAAAGAGTATGTTGATAATACAGATCGTTTCTCCAATCTGCAATTATATAAGAAGATCTGGAATCTGCCAAAGCTGATGATGCGGGGGAATGCAGTTGCATATCCATATTGGGAGAATGCTGTGCGCAGCATTGAAATGAAGGCAGCATTTCTTCTTATATTGCGGACACTGTTACTTGCGTTCCCTGTAATTTCACTTGCTATATGGCTTGTAATAACTGTAAAAAGGGAATATCATAAGTGGAAAGCATTTGTCAAAGGCGCGATTGAAAATGCGATCGACAGACAATATGCAAAAGCAGCGGCAAAGCGCGCAGAAAAAGAAGGCGTGGATCGGGCACAGATCGTGATAGATGCACTTTCGGATGAAAAAGAAAAGATTGCGGACCCTGTACAGTCAGAAAATCTTCCGGAGAATGAAAAATCGGAAGAGCCTGCCTTGTCGGAAGAAGAACTGATGGAGAAGATCGTCCGGGAAGCAAAGATTTCCTGGGAGAAGAGAAAAGAGCGGGAAGAGCTTATGGAAATCCGTCGGAAAGAGCAGATCGAAGCAAGAAGAAAAGCGCGCGAAGCTGAGGAAGAGCAGGAAAGTAAAGATGAAATTTAAGGCAGTGAATGAGTTGGAGCATTTCAGTTTCAGAGATGCGCAGATTCAAAAAGCGGAATGGACAGGAGATGCCCTCCGGTTTGAACTGGAGGCTGTGATCGTAAAAGCCGATAATTCCCAGAATGGTAATTATACGGACAGCTATGCGGGAACAACGCAGATGGAATTGAAAAATGCCGAAGTCCAAAAAGCTGTAAGGGAAGGATATAAGTATTATGATGCCAATGATGTATTGCGGGAAGAAAAGCCGGATGAACCGCTTTCCGAGGAGGAGCTTGCAGCGCTTCTAAAGGGAAGTAAGGGCTATTATCTGTTTGATGTTGTGAAGGTAGAAGATACTTATAATGCAACAAACCGTTTTTTATATCTGGTCGGGATTGATGCGGACGAGGAGACATCCTACTGGTTACAGATCGCATTTGACAGCTCTGAGCTTTGCTGGGATAAATACATGAACCGTGTACAGAACGGATAAGTGACATGAAGAAAAAAGATAAAAAGCTGCTTTTGGCATTCCTGCTTTTGTTTGTACTGCTCCTTGTTCTGGCTGTACTTTCGGTCTGGGGCAGACATAGAAAGATATTTGACTATGGAGCACACCTGGATGAGACGGTATTTTCAGTAGATGAAGTGCATGTAACGCTTCGCGAGTTTGGATATTATATCTATGAAGTGGAGGATTACGTGAATCAGCAGGCAAAGGCTTATGATTCCGAAAATCCGCAAAGCTACTGGAATGTACATTTTTCGGCAGGCAAAAAAAGCAGATTTTTAAAAAATATGGCAAAGGATACAGCGGTTAATACATGTCTTGCCGAGATCATTTATGCAGATATGGCAGAGAAGGATGGATATGAACTGACTGTAGAGGAGAAGGATGCAGCAACGGAGCAGGCTGCAAAGCTGCTGGACGAAATGACGAAAGCGCAGATCGAAAAGACAGGTCTGACGCAGGAACTTGTGCAGAAAATTGAGCTGCGGAAAGCACTTGCTGCCAAGTATGCAGAGGATTATGTGCAAAAAGTTGATCTGCAAGGTTACGAAGGAGAACCTTTGGAACTGATCTCCGGAAACGGTGCATACTTCCAGGACGAAATCTTGCCAAAATATCATGTCGTATTTGTCAAAAAACTACTAAATCAATTGTATTTTGGCAAAATTACTGTAAATATGGAAAAATAGAGCTTAAAAAAGACTTAAAAATTAAAAAGATTTTTCCAAAAAAAGACTGTACAAAATAAGACTTTTGATATATAATAAATGATGCAGAGGGAAGTGATATTCTTGATGCAACCTAACAATTAGATAATAAACAGAAATGTTTATTATAAATATGAGAAGTTTTACTTCTCAGATTATCCCCTCATAATCCGTTAGCCAATCCCCTCGGCTAACGGATTTCCCCTTTTATGGAATCTTTTCAGATCAGGATATCAGCATCCTGTCTGTCTGTTTTCTGATAACCGTAAATGGTTAATTTTCCCTGATTATCGCACAAAGCGAGAAGGATGTCTTTGTAATCGTGGAATCCTTGATTGTGGATCCGGCGTGTGAGCCATATTTCGTCTTTGCCGCTGTGTTTTAGATTGTGTGGCAGAAGCTTTCCATCCATGATAAGAACGGCAGATAACAACGTCTGTTCCGGCGCAAGGGCAAGATCTCCCGGCGTGACAGGTCTGCTCGAGGATTTGGGCAGAAAGCTGAGTTTACCGCTTGGCTCCATCATAATGACTTCTAAAGCGGACAGATCAAAATAGCCGCTCAGCCTAGCAAGCGTCAGAAGCTCTGACAGATCCAGCCTTGCTTTTCTCAGGTTCTTTTCAAAGATCTGCCCGTGGGAATACAGGGCAATGGGTTTCCCGGTAATGAGGCGCCTGAGCATTATACTTTTACTGGTGGCATGGGACAGCAGAATACCGCAAATGCCATAGACGACCATGGCGGTAAAAGGCTGCCAGAAGCTTTGCTCCAATGATGTTGCCATTTCTGCGGCGATCGATCCGATCGTAATGCCGTTGATATAATCAAACATGCTCATTTCCGACATCTGCCGGTAGCCCATGAGCTTGGTCAGAATAAAAAGAGTAATGATCGATCCGAAAGACAATACAATAATATAAATTATTTCCTGCATAAAATCCGCTCCTTTGAGATAGTCTGATTTAGTCTGTGCAGGAACTGTGGAAATCATGTAAATTTAATAGTTCCTTTATTGAAAAAGAAGTATCGGAAGTATATGATGTAATAAAAAGGAAAAGGTATTTTACAGGAGGTAGAAACATGGATTTTTTGAATAAGCTGAGTGCAAAGGCAGGAGAGACTTTCCAGACGATCAAGGAAAGCGATGCCACAAAGAAGGCAAAAAATTACGCAGAGATTCCGGGACTTTCCCTGCAGGTCGGCAAACAGGAGGGTATTGTAAAGAAAGCATATCAGGAGATTGGAGAAGCCTACTATCTGGCACATAAAGACGATGTGGACAGCATCTACAGCGAGCAGATGCAGACGATCACAAAAGCACTTGCAAAGATTGAAGAACTGAAAACAGAGATTGAAAACAAAAAGAAGGATCCTTCCGACGCAGCAAAGAACGTCGCAGAGCCGCACGAAGCAGAAGGCGCAGCTGTCGTTCCATCCACAGTCGTAGAACCGGAAGTGGCAGAAACTACTGAAGATATATAGAATAAGTTAGATATCATCATATGATGTTGGAGTCAAAAGTCTCAGGGCCTTTCACCCGCTTATGAGTAAGCACGCGTGGGTTTAGACCTTTTGACTCTGGCATCATCAATGGATCACATATTAAATAGCAGATTATCAATGTTTAATGTTAATAGATGTGAATGTTCATAACGAAAAACCAAAACAGCTCCGTAGTATATTTTGATGCACGCTGCGCATGCTTTTCTACTAAGGCACATGCTGGCATTCATATGGCACGCGGATATTCGACATCCCTGTCTCAGATCCGCTGCCACGACGTCCATGTCGTGGCACCATATTCATCACCAGCATTTAGCCAAGTAGAAATACGCATTTGCAGCTATCGCATCCTAATATACTACGGAGCTGTTTTTTTAGTTAGTATTCCATATTATTTATTGCATAATCAAATGGTTTCAATCTTAATATTCATGCGCCTTATACTTCGCGATCGCAGCCTGGATACGATCACTCGGATTGAGCAGATCACTGATGGAGGCATCGTGATTTAACGTATCAATGATGTAAGCAATGTATTTGCTCATATCGCAGTTGATGTAGTACGGACGCTGCAGCAGTTCAGGCGTCTGGTATATAAGGTTTGTTGTCAGGACACCGGCGATCAGACCGTCTTCATAAGCAATATCGAATTTGGAAAGTCCGTTTGTGAAAAGACCAAAGGTAGCACAGATGAATACACGTTTTGCTTTGCGTGCTTTCAGTTCTGCTGCAACTTCCAGAACACTTTCACCGGAACTGATCATGTCGTCTATCACGATCACATCTTTGCCTTCCACGCTGCTTCCTAAAAATTCATGCGCGACGATCGGATTACGGCCGTCTACAATCTGTGTATAATCACGTCTCTTATAGAACATACCCATATCGAGCCCAAGTACATTTGCCATGTAAATAGCGCGTCCCATACCACCTTCATCCGGGCTGATGACCATCATATGATCGGAATCGATCGTAAGATCCTTTACATGCTTCAGTAATCCCTTGATAAACTGGTAAGTTGGGGAAACAGTTTCAAAGCCGCTTAATGGGATCGCGTTCTGTACACGGGGATCATGCGCGTCGAAAGTAATGATATTGTCAACACCCATGCTGGTAAGCTCCTGCAGAGCCAGTGCACAGTCAAGTGATTCGCGTGCTGTTCTCTTATGCTGTCTGCTTTCGTACAAAAATGGCATGATAACCGTAATACGACGTGCCTTTCCACCGACAGCAGCGATAATTCTCTTTAAATCCTGATAATGATCATCTGGAGACATATGATTTTCATGTCCGCAAAGAGAGTAAGTCAGACTGTAATTGGCAACATCTACAAGCAGATAGAGATCGTTGCCTCGGACAGATTCTAAAATAACGCCCTTTGCTTCACCGGATCCAAAACGCGGTACTTTTGCCTGCAGCAGGTAAGAGCTTCGCTGATACCCCTTGAATGCAAGGCTGTCCTTGTGCTCATTTTCTCTTTCTGTACGCCAGTCAACCAGATACTGATCGACCTTCTCGCCAAGCTCCTGGCAGCCCTTTAAGGCAATGATCCCGAGCGAGCCGACGGGGATGGTTTCCAAGTTTCTCATTTCTTCACGTTTTGCCACGATGAAAAATCCTCACTTTCTGCCTGATAATTTTTTCTGAATCCGGATATCGGAACCGGTAAATTTAAAAAGTTCATAATTACTGGTAATGCGTGAAAACAGTCTTTCCGAATAATGCTCACTGAGTTCTTCCAGTGAAATGTTGCTGGAAATGATCGTAGATCTTTTGCGCAGGTGCCTTTCATTTAAAATAGTGAAAAGCTCGGATGCAACAAATCCGTTGGAAAGCTCCGTCCCCAGATCGTCGATGATCAGAAGATCACATGCGTACAGATCCTGATAGAGCTGGGCGAGATTTTCCCGGTCTTTAGAACCGAAGGTGTATTCGGAAATTCTATCAAATAATGAACAGGCACTGAAATAGAGAACACAATAGCCTGCATCCAGTAATTCTTTTGCAATACAACAGGATAAAAATGATTTCCCGGTACCTACTGTACCATAAAAAAGCAGATTGCGGTAGTGGGAACTGAAATCTGATACAAATTTTCTGGCATTTTGCACGGTTTTCTTGAATCGCGCCAGATCTTCGCCCTGATAATAATCGGTGGAAAGATGAGAAAAATTTTCGGTTTCCAATAAATTCTCAAGACCTGACTGCTCATAAAGATAATGTGCTATTTTCTGCTTCATGCAGTGACATTTGCTGTGATCGGGCAGATATCCTGTATCCTGACAGTCCGGGCAGTCATACACCGGCTCCAGATAATCAGCCGGATAACCATGCTCCTTAAGCAACTGCTGTTTCTGTGCGGAAAGTGCATGGAGCTGTTTTTTCATATCATCGAGAGCCTGCTTGTCTCCACTGAGGAGTTTGCGCCCCTGCATGATACACAGACCGGAGATCTGCTGTTCCAGCTCCTGATAGGCAGGAATCCGGGCATAAATCTCTTCTTTGCGCTGCAGGAGGATATGACGGTTTTTATTCTGTATTTTTTCGTAGTCGGCGGTAATTGCCTTGAACTGGGAATTTGTGATCATTAATTACTGAGAAGCTCCTTTTCTAAAGCATCGTAGTCATATTTGCGCTGTTTAAAATCGTGGAAACTGCTTGTCTTTGCGGCAGTTGTCTTTTTTTTCTGAGAGAAAGCCTTGTTAGCAGCTTCCGCCTCTGCAAGATTATGTATATTTTGTTTCAGCCAGCTTTTTAAAATACCGTCTGTATATTCTATGCGGTTTTTATCAACGGCAAGTGCTGCCTTTTCACAGGCCGCAAGGATCATATCGTGCGTGAAACCATATTCCTTTTCCCAGCGGTTTACAAAATCCGCTTCCTTTTCTGTCGGTGCACCTGTCCGCCCGAGTGCATTCATGACTGTATAGACGATCTTATTATATTTGTAGGATTGCTGTTTGGCCTGCTGGACAGTTGTAATTTTTTCCTCGGACCAGTTGATCGCAACCTTTTCGATATAACGCATTTCTCGATGCCCTTTGCCGACACAGTATTCGATCAGATAATCGATCAGGTCGGTCGAAAAATGCAGCCCTTTATATAAGAAGATGATTGTTTTGATATCGGGAACTGTCAGAACACGCCCCAGATATTGCTCTGCAATAAAAATAATCTGGGAAGCTTCCTCTTCCTGTTGAAAGGACGTAACCTCGTCCAGACTGTAGGAGGGCTTGCTTTTTGCCGGCTGTACCTCCGGCGCAGGAGCTTTCTTCGCAGTCTTATGCTGTGAGGCTTCTGCAGGGGCTTCCTTTGGACAGGCCGGAACAGTGGGCGTAGAAGAAGTGCCGGATTGCATATGCAGGGCAAGGATCTCGCCGTTTTCGTCATATTCGATCCGCACCAGATTCTTCTTTTCCCAATAGGAGAGCGCACGGACAACATCCTTTTCCGTATGGTTAAATTTGTCTGCGATATCGGAGATGCTCGTAGGCAGATTGGCATGCATCATGCGCAGCAGATAAAGGTAGACCTTGATCTGCGCATCATTGGCATTTTCCATATATTCATCAATAAACTGATTGGATACGATCGTAGCATCACTATAATCATCTCTGTATATCGTAAGACGACTCATTTCATTCACCTGACCTTGTTTTAATAGCAAATGAAATTATAGCACAGACATTTTTAAAATGAAATAGCCATTTTTCTGCAAACCCTTGTAAATGCTGGGTTTGCGGGAAATGTGGACAATGTGGATAAAGTGGATAAGCTGTCTGTTTCATTGCTTTGTAAACCGGGAAAAGGTGTGATGGATTGTCGCTTTTTGACAGGATCAGCATGGAAGGCTGGACACGGGTTATGTAAACAAAATTATCCACATCTTTTTCTGTGATTTACACACCAAAAAATGTGGATAATGTGGATAAGTTATTTGCCGAGCAGGTTTTCGCCGATTTTATAGACATCTCCGGCTCCCATAGTTATCAACAGATCATGCGGCTCACAATTTTCTAATAAAAAATTTTCAATCTGATCAAAAGACGGGAAATACTCGCATGGCGTTCCCAGCTTTTCAATCTCAGCCTGCAGCGTACGGGAGCTGATGCCGAGTGTATCTGTTTCCCTTGCTGCGTAAATATCGGCCAGTACAACATGATCTGCGAGGGAAAGTGCTTTTGCAAATTCCGGCAGAAGTGCTTTGGTACGCGTGTAAGTATGCGGCTGGAAGACACACCAGAGCTTTTTGTGCGGATAATTCTGCGCTGTTTTTAAAGTCGCGGTTATTTCTGTCGGATGATGTGCATAATCATCTATTATAGTTGTCTCAAGAAGCTTGCCCTTATACTGGAACCGTCTGTCGGTACCACTGAAGCTTTTCAGGGCTTCACAGATCGCATCCGGCTCTCCGCCGAGCAGCAGATAAGCGATCGCGATCGCTGCCATGGAATTGGAAATATTGTGACGACCCGTTACACCGAGAGAAACCGGGAAAACAGTCTCGCTGCCGTCTTTCTTTAAATGGATGCGGTAGGAGCCGCGCGCCATGGCATCAAAGGTAATATCGGTTGCATAAACATCAAAATCTTCTGAAAAACCGTATGTGATCACATGGCAGGGAAGATCATGGGTGATCTCGGAAACATTCTCAATCTCACCGTTGATAACAAGTGTTCCGTCAGCGGGGAGCAGACACGCAAATTTACGGAAAGAATTGCGGATATCCTGCAGATCCTTGAAAAAATCCAGATGATCGGCGTCAATATTTAAAATTGCGCTGATCTTCGGGAAAAAGCTTAAAAAGCTGTTCGTGTACTCGCATGCTTCCGCGACAAAAAGTTCAGAGCTTCCGATTCTGATATTACCGCCGATATCTTTCAAAATACCACCGATTGATAAAGTAGGATCTGTATCCATTGCCAGCAGGATTTCGGATAACATGGAGGTAGTTGTTGTTTTGCCGTGCGTTCCGCTGATGGCGATCGGTGTCTGATAATTCTGCATGATCTCGCCGAGCAGGACTGCTCTGGTCATACAGGGAATATTTTTTTTCTCCGCTTCCATAAGCTCAGGATTATCCGGATGGATCGCCGCCGTATAGACAACGAGCTGGATATCATCCGTGATATTGGAGGCGCGCTGCCCATACTGTACGACAGCGCCCTTTTGGATCAGATGCTTTGTCAGATCACTTTCCTTCGCGTCGGAACCGCTGATGCCAAAACCGCGGTCCAATAGGATCTCAGCAAGACCGCTCATGCTGATGCCGCCGATCCCGATAAAATGGATATTGATTGGTTTATTAAAATCGATTTGATACATAATGACACTTCCTATTAAAATATGTTTGATTGGATCAGAACCATTATACTCTAAAGAATATCATCTGCACAAGAGAGAGAATGGGAAAATACAGATGCATTTTAGACAAATTTTACAAAAAAATAATTGCTGTAATATTCTGGGAAATAATAAAAAGATATTTTGCACAAAAAATAGACGAATATAGGCGAAAAAATTGACTTTATGCACGAAATAAACTGGAAAAAGAGGGATTTTATTTGTAAAAAACATTCACTTTATCAATATTATATGCTATAATCAGAATATCGATGAAACTGAAATGATAGATTTCGGAAAATATTGTGTAAAAAATCGATATTACACAAGTAAGGGGTGACAGTATGATCAAAAAAGAGATGATCGCCATGCTTTTAGCTGGAGGTCAGGGCAGCAGACTTGGTGTATTAACTGCGAAGGTTGCAAAACCAGCAGTAGCGTTCGGGGGAAAATACAGAATCGTTGACTTTCCGCTTAGTAACTGCATTAATTCGGGAGTTGATACAGTAGGCGTTTTAACACAGTATCAGCCGCTTCGGTTGAATACACACATTGGCATTGGTATTCCGTGGGATCTGGATCGTAATATCGGCGGTGTTTCCGTACTTCCGCCATATGAGAAGAGCACAGATACGGAATGGTATACAGGAACAGCAAATGCTATCTATCAGAATATTGAGTATATGGACAGCTATAATCCGGATTATGTATTGATCCTTTCCGGAGATCATATTTATAAAATGGATTATGAAGTAATGCTGGATTATCATAAGGCAAAAGGTGCAGAAGTTACATTGGCTGCAATGCCTGTACCGCTTGAGGAAGCCAAGAGATTTGGTATCCTGATCACAGACGAAGACCGTAAGATCAGCGAATTTGAAGAGAAACCGGCAAACCCGCGAAGTAATCTGGCAAGTATGGGTATTTACATATTTAACTGGAAGACTTTAAAGGAAGCATTGATTGCAAATGCGTCCCAGCCTGCACTTGACTTTGGTAAACATGTCATTCCGTATTGCCATTCCAATGGCGCTCCATGCTATGCATATGAGTTCAATGGCTACTGGAAAGATGTAGGAACACTGAATTCTTACTGGGAAGCAAATATGGAGCTGATCGATATCGTTCCGGAGTTCAACCTGTATGAAGAATACTGGAAGATCTACACAAAGAGCGACATCCTTCCACCACAGTACATTTCCTCCGACAGTGAGATCGAGAAATGTATCATCGGTGAAGGCTCTCAGATTTACGGTAAAATCTACAATTCCGTTATCGGCTGTGGCGTAACGATCGGTGCAGATACGGTTGTACGGGATTCTATCATTATGAATGAAACACAGATTGGCAAAGGCTGTGAGCTGAATAAAGCGATTGTTGCGGAAAATGTTGAGATCGGCGATTATGTCAAGCTCGGTGTCGGTGAAGAAGTAGACAACGAAACCGATCCGCATATTTATAATCATGGACTTGTCACAATAGGAGAAAAATCCGTGATTCCTTCCAAGGTAACAGTAGGAAAGAACTCTGTTATATCCGGCATTACAACAGTGGAAGATTACACAGATTACTATCTTGGAAGCGGTAAAACTTTGATTAAGGCAGGTGACAGGTCATGAGAGCAATAGGAATTATCTTAGCAGGTGGAAACAATCACAGAATGAAAGAACTGTCGCAGAAACGTGCGATCGCTGCAATGCCTGTAGCAGGCAGTTACCGCAGTATTGATTTTGCTCTGAGCAATATGACAAATTCACGTATCCAGCGCGTGGCAGTATTTACGCAGTATAACGCAAAGAGCCTGAATGAGCATCTGAGCTCATCCAAATGGTGGGATTTCGGTAGAAAACAGGGAGGTCTCTCTGTCTTCACACCTACCGTTACAAGTGAGAACAGCTCCTGGTATCGAGGAACAGCAGATGCGATCTATCAGAATCTGGATTTCCTGAAGGAAAGTCATGAGCCGTATGTTGTGATTGCTTCCGGTGACTGTGTATACAAAATGGATTATAACAAGGTGCTGGAATACCATATTGCAAAAAAAGCGGATATCACGGTGGTATGCAAAGATATGCCTGCAGGTGAAAATGTAGACCGTTACGGTATCTTAAAAATGAATGAAGAAAGCCGTATCGAAGAGTTTGAAGAAAAGCCGATCGTAGCCAATTCCAATACGATCTCCTGTGGTATTTATGTGATCCGCCGCCGTCAGCTTATTGAGCTGATCGAGAAGGCCGCTGAAGAAGGACAGTATGATTTTGTAAAGGACATTCTGATCCGTTACAAGAACTTGAAGAGAATCTACGGTTATAAGATTCAGGATTACTGGAAGAACATTGCAACGGTTGATGATTATTTCAACGCCAATATGGATTTCTTAAAGCCTGATATCAGAGACTATTTCTTCCGTCAGTATCCGGATATCTACTCCAAGGTAGATGATCTTCCTCCGGCAAAATACAATGTAGGTGCAAAGATCAAGAATAGCCTGATCTCCAGCGGAAGTATCATCAATGGTACGGTAGAGAACTCCGTCATCTTTAAGAAAGTATTTATTGGAAGTAATTGTACCATTAAGAATTCCATTATCCTGAATGATGTTTATATCGGTGACAATACTTATATTGAGAATTGTATCGTGGAAAGTCATGATACAATTCATGCAAACTCTTACCACAAAGGGGAAGATGATATTAAGATCGTCATAGAGAAAAATGACCGCTATGTCATGTAGTTTATACTAAAATTCGATAAAGGGGGAATTTAAGATGAACATTACAGACGTTCGTGTACGCAAGATCGCGAAAGAAGGAAAGATGAAGGCAGTTGTTTCCATTACGCTGGATAATGTGTTTGTTGTACATGATATAAAAGTAATAGAAGGCGAAAAGGGAATGTTTATCGCAATGCCGAGCAAGAAAGCATCCGATGGCGAATATCGTGACATTGCCCATCCGATCAACTCCGAGACAAGAGATCATATGCAGAAAGTTATTCTTGAGGCATATGAGAAGTCGCTTTCAGAACCGGAAATGGAATAAAAGAAGCAAAGAGCCCAAGGTTTGCGTAAAACCTTGGGCTTTTTTAATCTTCATTCTCATCCTCATCCAGATCATATTCGTTCAGTTCCGGATAATCTAAAAACTCACAGAGCGTCATACCGAATGCGGTTGCTATCTTATGCAATGTATAAATTTTAGGATTCTTACTTGTTCCGCGTATAATGTTATCGACTGTAGACTGCTTTAAACCAGCCAGCGTTGCGAGATGATTGATCGTAATGCCGCGCTTTTTACATAATTGTTTGATACGCAGAGCCAGAATGTCAGAGTATGTCATTTTCTACCTGCTGTTTTCTATATTACCTTTGTACGGTTAAGAACATCATAACAGGGAAACAATTTAAATTACCTATGCATAGTTGACAATATGGAAAAAAGAGAATAATCTTAACCTATATTACCTATACAAAGGTAATAACAAATAAACAGAAAACAGGAGGAACAAAAATGAAAAAGAGGGAGATAACCAAGATCGTACATTCTCTGATGGTAGCAGGTCTGGCAGCCTGCCTGCTTGCAGGTTGTGGAAATGCCAAAACAGAAAGCAGTTCAGACACAGCAGTGGAAGAGACAACCGATGCGGAAGCTGCGACTGGATCAGAGGCAGCAGAAAACGAAGCAGCAGAGGAACAAAGCGACGCAAATGCAGAAGCATTGGCTGAAGAGAATTCTTCAACCGAAACAACAGATACGGATACAACCGATTCATCCGACGAAGCGGAAGAGGCAGAGTCCGATACCACGGCAGAAGCTACCGATACAGCATCTGATCCGGGCGAAGTGACCTATGTTACTGATTTTACGTCGATTGATGATTATATGGGCAGCTTAGGCTCAGAAAAACCGGCTATTGTGATCTACAACCAGCAGGAAGGCTACCTGATCAATATGCAGGAAGGACAGCATTATCAGTTGAAGGCAGAAGACAAAATATTGTTTAATTTTGAGGATGGTATAGGATATGGATTTGATTTAGAGATAGGAAATACAATTGAACCGAGATTTGGCTATAGTGTGTTTACAGGCGATTACTCCAAGATTTCAGAAGACAAGAAATTTTTCCTGAAAAAGAAGTTAGAAGATGGCGGTATAATAGAAATTGGATGCTATCTTGCGCCTCCGGTAGAGCAGTAATGCATGTTGAACTATTCAATATAAATATATAAGATTAAGCAGCAGGAATATAAAATATAGATTTACGAATGAACAGGTGGTTTAGAAGTTCTTAGTGTTTTATATAGAACATAGCAATGTCCGTACATGGATGTACGGACAAGATGCATTTGAGCCTGGATGGCGAATATGCATCGGTTGCGACAGAAGTAGTTGATGTAGGAAAAACACTTAGAACTTCTTGCCGCCTGTTATTTGAGTACATCTATGTTTTATATTCCTGCGTTTCTATTTATATACATCGAATTTAAAGCACATTTCCCTTCCCTGCACCCTCTCCTATTGAATTTCCCCTCAAAATCAAGTACACTATGATTTACGAATCAATCTATCCACCGGAAATAAATTTCGGTTCATTTATGGAAGAAAGGACATCCATATGTATATCATAGTCGGACTCGGAAACCCTACAAAAGAATACATGCACACCAGACATAACGTCGGTTTTGACACTATAGATGCCATTGCAGAAAAATACCGGATCTCCGTTACGGAAAAGAAACACAAGGCGCTGATCGGAAAAGGCTATATAGAAGGACAGAAAGTGATCCTCGCAAAGCCGCAGACCTATATGAATTTAAGTGGTGAAAGCGTGCGGGAACTCATAGACTACTATAAGGCAGATGAAACACAGGAGCTGATCGTGATCTATGATGATATTTCTCTGCCGCCCGGACAACTGCGGATCCGTAAGAAAGGAAGCGCAGGCGGACATAACGGAATCAAGAATATCATTGCGCATCTGGGACATGATAGCTTTATGCGGATCAAGGTCGGCGTCGGAGAGAAGCCGCAGGGCTATGATCTGGCTGCTTACGTGCTGGGACATTTTGACAAAAAAGATCAGGAAGTCATGCAGCAGGCATTTGCGGATGCAGCGGACGCAGTTGTAATGATGATGAATGATTCGGCAGATGCCGCAATGAACCATTTTAACGGTAAAAAGCAGGGATAACTTGCATTTGAGGGTAATAAAGTGAAAGCGTTTACAGAATATTTGAAGGAATTATCCTTTTATGAGGATGCCAGACGTGCACTCATGGCGCAAAAGACAGTTCTGATCTCAGGCTGCGCGGACGCACAGAAGGCACAGATGCTTTGCGGGCAGGGCGAGGACTATCCATACAAACTTGTCCTGACCTTCAGTGATGTCAAAGCAAAGGAATTATATGAGGATTATTCCTTTTTTGATAAAAATACCATATTGTTTCCTGCCAAGGATTACATTTTCTTTCAGGCGGATATCCGCGGACAGGAGATGACAAAGGAACGGATCTGCTGCTATCGCCGGATTCTGGAAAAGGAGCCTCTGACGATCGTAACGACAGTGGATGCGCTTCTTGCGCCCTGCCTGCCACTGCAGATGTTGGAGGAAAACTGTATCACGATCTCTGCGGAAAGCATCGTGGAGGAAGAAGCGGTTGCGATGAAGCTCGTAAAGATGGGCTACGAAAAGACTTATCAGGTAGAAGAACCGGGGCAGTTTTCCATTCGCGGCGGTATTATCGATATTTATGATCTGACAGAAGAAAATCCGTATCGTATTGAGCTCTGGGGTGATGAGGTAGAGTCGATCCGTCGGTTTGATGTACTCAGCCAGCGTTCGGTGGAAGCACTGAGGACAGTGACGATCTATCCGGCGACGGAAATGATCCTGACAAAGCAGCAGAAGCTGGATGGCCTGAAAGCGATCGAAGCGGAGGCAAAACAGGCAGCGGAGGCATTGAAAAAGGAAAACAAGCTGGAAGAGGCGCACCGCGTGAAGGTGCAGACCGAGCAGCTCAGAGAGCAGATGGAAGAATTTGGCGTGATGGCAAATCTGGACAGCTATATGAAATATTTCTGTCCGCAGCTTGTCAGCTTCCTTTCTTTGTTTCCGAAGGACGAACTGCTCGTTACTCTGGATGAACCGCTGCACGGGAAAGAACATCTGAATGCAGTCGAGCTGGAATTTCGGGAAAGCATGGAGCATCGTCTGGAGAAGGGCTATGCACTGCCGGGGCAGGCAGCACTTCTGTATACTGCCGATCAGGTCTGGGCAATGCTGACCGGGCATAGGCTCTTGCTTTTGTCTGTGCTGGACAGCAATCTTCCGTTTTTAAAGGTGGAGGAGCGGTATTATGCAGATGCCAGAGCGGTCAATTCGTTCCAGAACAGTTTTGAAATCCTGTTGGAAAACTTGAGGCGTTACCATAAAAACAGGTATCGCGTGATCCTGTTGTCTCCTTCGCGGACAAGAGCAAAACGACTGGCAGAGGATATCTGTGCCAATGAGTTGACTGCTTTTTACAGCGAAGATACGGAGCGTGTGCTCCAAAATGGGGAGATCATGGTCATGCATGGGCAGATCAGCAAGGGTTTTGAATATCCATCGATCCGTCTTGCGGTGATCACGGAAAGCGATATTTTCGGCAAGCATGCAAAGAAACGGAAAAAGAAGCGCTATGAAGGACAGAAGATTCATGACTTCACGGAACTGAAGGTAGGCGATTATGTCGTACATGAAACACATGGGCTGGGCATTTACCGTGGGATTGAAAAAGTATGCGTAGACAAGGTCATGAAAGACTATATGAAGATCGAATACCGCGACGGTGGAACTCTTTATGTGCTGGCAACGGGCTTTGATGCGGTTATGAAATATGCTTCCGCAGAAAGCAAAGCACCGAAGCTGAATAAGCTGGGTACACAGGAATGGACAAAAACGAAGTCCAAAGTAAAGGGCGCAGTCAATGAGGTTGCCAAGGATCTGGTAAAGCTGTATGCGGCAAGAGAACACGGAAAAGGTTATCAATACGGAAAAGACACTGTATGGCAGCGCGAGTTTGAAGAAATGTTTCCGTATGAGGAAACGCAGGATCAGCTTCTGGCGATTGATGCGACAAAGGCGGATATGGAGAGCGGCCGTATCATGGATCGCCTGATCTGCGGGGATGTCGGCTATGGCAAAACAGAGGTGGCGATCCGCGCGGCGTTTAAGGCAGTACAGGAAGGGAAGCAGGTTGTATTTCTTGTTCCGACGACCATTCTTGCGAAACAGCATTACGATAATTTTGTGCAGCGTATGAAGGATTTCCCGGTCACGATCGAAATGATGTCGCGTTTCCGGACGGCTGCGCAGCAGAAAAAGACGATCGAAGGCCTGAAAAAGGGACTGGTGGATATTGTGATCGGAACACACCGCGTTTTGTCAAAGGACGTGGCGTTTAAGGATCTGGGGCTTCTGATCATCGATGAGGAACAGCGTTTTGGTGTTACCCACAAGGAAAAGATCAAGCAGCTCAAGGAAAATGTAGATGTTCTGACGCTGACAGCAACCCCGATCCCGCGTACGCTCCACATGAGCCTTGTGGGAATCCGGGATATGAGTGTTCTGGAAGAAGCACCGAATGACCGTATGCCGATCCAGACGTTTGTCATGGAATATAATGAAGAAATGGTGCGGGAAGCGATCGGGCGTGAGCTTGCCAGAGGCGGGCAGGTCTACTATGTATATAACCGTGTCAACACGATCGCGGAAATGGCGGCCTTTCTCCAGAATCTGGTACCGGAGGCAAATGTGGCATTTGCACATGGTCAGATGAAGGAAAGCGAGCTGGAGCGGATCATGTATGATTTTGTCAGCGGTGAGATCGATGTGCTTGTTTCCACAACGATCATTGAAACGGGACTGGATATCCCAAATGTCAATACGATGATCATTCATGATTCGGATAACATGGGGCTTTCCCAGCTGTACCAGTTAAGAGGCCGTGTCGGCAGATCAAACCGGACAGCGTATGCATTTTTGATGTATAAGCGGGATAAAGTGCTCAAAGAAGTGGCGGAGAAACGCCTGCAGGCGATCAAGGAATTTACGGAGCTTGGCAGTGGATTCAAGATCGCCATGAAGGATCTGGAGATCCGTGGCGCGGGAAACCTTCTGGGCAGAGTACAGCATGGGCATATGGAAGCGGTCGGATACGATCTGTATTGTAAGATGTTAAACGAAGCGGTAAAATCAATGAAAGGGCAGAAACAGGTCATCGATTTTGTCACAACGATCGATCTGGATGTGGATGCTTTCATTCCGGAGAGCTATATTGTCAACGAATACCAGAAGCTGGATATTTATAAGCGGATCGCCGCGATCGAGAGCAGGGACGAAGCGGAGGATATGCGCGGCGAGCTGATGGATCGTTTTGGACAGATCCCGAAAAGCGTGGAAAATCTGTTGCGTGTATCGCTGATCCGTATGTATGCGCATGATCTGTATATCACGGAGATCCGGGGAAAGAAAGACGGCATTACGTTCCTGATGGATCCGGGCGCAAAGATCCGTGTGGAAAATATAGAAGTGGTGCTTGCCAATTATGGCGGAAAGCTGACCTTTGCGGTAAAGGGAACACCGACTTTCTTCTACCGCCTGTCACCGACAGGTGTGGTGCAGAAGGATGAAGAGCAGATGCTCTCGGCGGCAGAGGATGTGATCCGGCAGATGCGTGCAAGATTGTTAGTGTAGTTTTGAGGAAATGACACAATAGATCACGCAAGTCATCGGATGCAATATGGCAGGTGGCTGGTTCGGATCTGAAATATGCGGATTGCCTGTTGAAAACGAAAGAAAGGGAGAAGAAGAGATGTATACTTATAATCTGACACAATGGCTGGCATTTTTTATTATTTATTGCTTTATCGGATGGTGCTGGGAATCTTCTTTTGTATCTGTAAAGAAGAAAAAATGGGTAAACAGAGGTTTTATGCATGGACCGTTGCTTCCTATTTACGGAAGCGGTGCGGTATTGATCCTGTTTGTATCCCTTCCGTTTAAGGCGCACCCGGTTGCGGTTTATTTTGCAGGCATGATCGCTGCCACGATTTTGGAATACGTTACAGGTGTTTTAATGGAAGCCCTGTTTAAGGTGCGTTACTGGGATTATTCGAATCAGAAATTCAACTTTCAGGGGCATATCTGTCTGACTTCCTCTCTGGCATGGGGATTTTTCAGCATTGCCATGGTTTATTGGGTACATAAGCCGTTTGAAAAATTTGTATTATCCATTCCGGAGGCAGTACTTTCGCCGATCGTGCATGTGGTCATGATGCTGGCAGCAGCAGACTTTGCACTCAGCTTCAAGACAGCTATCGAACTGCGTGACGTCCTTGTTAAGGTAGAAGCTGCAAAGAAAGAACTGAAGCTTTTGCAGAAGCGGCTTGAGGTTGTCGAGGCCGTGATCGCGGATGAAGCACAGCAGCGGATCGAACAGGCGCAGCAGCAGAAAGAAGAGATCAAGGCGAGAATTGCGGATGAGAAACAGCTGAAAAAGGAACAGGCTCTTGTGCAGAGAGAAGAGATCCGGGAAAGAATCGAAGAAATTATGCAGAAAGGAAAAGACAGATCTTATCTTACAAAGGATAAGCTGCAGCTTCTGCGTCGTAACCCGGGCGCAACTTCCGGCAAATACAAGCTGGCTTTTGCGGAATTCAGGAACGAAACATGGCCGGAATTTAAGGCTGAAGTAAAGGAGAAGATCAAAGAAAAGCTCGAAGAGCGGGAAGAGAAATAATTTACATTCATTTTACAATAATTTTTCCCATGTGTGATAGAAGGAAAACACTACTTATCGGATGATAATCATGTAAACAGAGTTGTATGGAAAGAGATAGATATCAGACGGAGGTAAGCAGATATGGGAAGGATGCAGGAATGGTTAAAACAGGCAAGGCAGAACGGGGAAGATCCGCTGATCAAGATCATCTGGATCTGGGGGATGATCCTCGTGTTCTGCTTTGTTTATTTTATATGGAATACTTTCTTATATGGGGGCATAGAATTATTAGTGAGCCCGGAGACAGCAGCATCGGTCGTGGCGATCGTGGCAGGGCTTATTTTCGTGATATGGTATATGAGAAAGGAATAAGCAGAGAAGTATGGGTAAAAGCAAAAATGCGAAACAAAACAGGGAGGGGCTTGCAGAACTGACAAAAGCATTCGCAGAGCCGGAGTACATAAGGAAGCAATCGTATGCGATCGCTACGGTGGAAAGCCTGATCCGGCAATATGAGCAGCGGAAAGGCGCGAAGCATAAGGTGATCGATTCCGTGTCGGAGCGGATCAAAACGGCGGCAAGTGCAGCGGAAAAGCTGGAACGGAAAGGGTATGAAATTTCATATGAACAGGCAGTGCAAAGGTTGAACGATCTGGCAGGTGTCCGGATCGTTTGTTCTTTCCGGGATGAAGTATATCAGGTGGCAGAGTATCTGATAGAGCATCCGCAGCTTACGATCATCAAAACAAAGGATTATATCAAAAAACCAAAGGCGAGCGGTTATCAGAGTGTGCATCTGATCGTCGGTATGCCATATCCGTACGGAGAGGAAAACGAAACAGTACGGGCAGAAATACAGATCAGGACTGTGGCAATGAATTATTGGGCAAAGCTTGATCACCAGCTCTGCTATAAGCAGGAAAAGAGCACGCCTCAGGAGACGGAGCAGGTGCGCAGGGAACTGCTTTCCTATGCGCAGGAGATCGCAAGGATCGATAAAAAGATGCTGGCACTCCGCAAAAAAATAGAAGCAATGTGAGAAAACAGACAATAGATCATTTTACATGAAACTTACAAATTTCTTACGGAAACATGATTTTATGTAAGAGGTATCCGGTGTTACACTCGTTCCTGTAATAAGGAAGAGAAAACATGCGAATACCTCTTTTTTATTGTATCGTACGGAAGAAAGCCGCACGAAAAATAGGAGACTCATTGTGGAGGAGAAAGAAAATGAAAAAGAACAAACTTATGACAGTACTTATGGCTGCAACTGTTGCAGCAGGCTTATTAACAGGATGTGGCAGCAATGCAGCAGATACGACAGCAGACGCGACAGCAACGGACACAGCCACAGATGAAGCAACAGACGCAGCTACAGATGCAGCTACAGATGCAGCAACAGATGAAGCTGCAGACGCAGCAACAGATACAAACGCAGATCTTTCAGGAAGCATTGCAATGGCAGGATCCACATCTATGGAAAAGCTTGCTAATGCGGTTGCAGAAGCTTTTATGGAAAAATATCCGGGTGTCAGCGTAACAGCAGAATTTACAGGATCTTCAGCAGGTATTGAATCTCTGGAAGGTGGCAGCGTAGATATCGGTAACTCATCCAGAAGTTTAAAGGATGAAGAAAAGGCAGCAGGCTGTGTAGAGAACATCGTAGCGATCGACGGTATTGCAGTTGTACTTGATCCTGCAAACACAGTAACAGATCTGACACAGGATCAGCTCGTGCAGATCTACAAAGGTGAAGTAACAAACTGGAAAGATCTCGGCGGATCAGATGAACCGATCGTCGTAGTAGGCCGTGAAGCAGGTTCCGGTACAAGAGGTGCTTTTGAAGAATTACTTGGTCTGGAAGATGCATGCCAGTATGCAAATGAGCTGGATTCCACAGGAGCTGTTATCGCAAAAGTAGCTTCTACACCGGGTGCGATCGGATATGCTTCTCTTGATGCAGTAGATGACACAATTATCGCGGCAAAACTGAACGGTGTTGATCCGACAGAAGAAAACATCAAAGCAGGCAGCTATATCCTTTCAAGACCATTCGTTATGGCAACAATGGGTGAAGTAAGCGCACAGAGCGAGCCTGTACAGGCACTGTTTGACTACTTAAAATCTGATGAAGGAAAACAGCTGATCCAGAGCGTAGGACTTATCACGGTGGACTAAATATATGCATACATCAATCTTTGCAAATCATAAAAATAAATCTATAGTGGAAATCATCGCACACATCATCTTTGTGGTATGTGCACTGGTAGCAGTAATGGCGGTCTTCGCCATTACTGCTTATATGATCATAAACGGATCGCCGGCACTTTTTAAAGTAGGGATCAGGGAAATTTTATTCAATACAAAATGGGCACCTGCGGCAGCGGAACCGCATTTTGGTATTTTATATGTGATCCTGACCTCTATTGTCGGTACATTTGCCGCAATCCTGTTAGGTGTTCCGGTTGCACTTCTGACTGCGGTATTTCTGGCTGAAGTTGCACCAAAGAAGCTGGCGGACATTGTAAGACCTGCAGTTACCCTTTTGGCAGGTATTCCCTCCGTTATCTACGGACTTTTGGGAATCCTGATCTTAAATCCGCTGATGTATAAACTGGAAAAAGCTGTATTTGCAGGATCTTCCACGCATCAATATACAGGCGGTTCCAATATGCTGTCTGCGATTCTGGTTTTGGCGATCATGATCCTGCCGACAGTGATCAATATCAGTGAATCAGCACTCCATGCAGTACCGGATCACTTAAGAAGTGCTTCTCTTGCACTGGGCGCATCCAAGATCGAAACAATATTCAAGGTAGTGATACCTGCAGCAAAATCCGGTATTATTTCTGCCATTGTTCTAGGCGTGGGAAGAGCGATCGGAGAAGCTATGGCGATCACCCTCGTTTCAGGCAGCAGCGTCAATGCACCGCTTCCGTTTAATTCTGTCAGATTCCTGACAACAGCGATCGTCAGCGAGATGGGATATGCGTCGGGACTGCACAGACAGGTGCTGTTTACGATCGGTCTTGTCCTTTTCGTATTCATTATGATCATTAACCTGGTACTGACAGGTATTTTAAAAGAGAAGGAGGAAAAATAAATGACCGGCAGTATTATGCATAAGACCAATAAATTAAAAGATCACATCCTTCTTTTTCTGATCTATCTGTCAGCACTTTTCTCTGTACTTGTGCTGGTATGTATCATCGGATATGTTGTGATCCGTGGTATCAGAAATGTGAATCTGACTTTTCTGACAACCGTTACAAGCGCGATCAAGCAGACAACAGGCATTGCGGGAAACATTGTAAATACACTTTACATTGTTGTTCTGACATTATTGATCGCAACACCGATCGGAATCGGATCTGCGATTTATCTGAATGAATATGCAAAGGGCGGAAAACTTGTACGTCTGATCGAATTTACGACAGAAACGCTTTCCGGAATTCCGTCGATCATATTCGGTCTGTTTGGTATGGTGTTCTTTGGAACAGCCTGCGGATTTGGTTATTCGATTCTGACAGGCGCGCTCACCCTGACGATCATGATTCTGCCACTGATCACGAGAAATACACAGGAAGCGCTCAGGAGCGTTCCTGAAAGCTACAGGAGCGGAGCGCTTGGTATGGGTGCCACAAAATGGTATATGATCCGTACGATCCTTCTCCCGTCTGCAATGCCCGGTATTTTAACGGGGGTACTTCTGGCGATCGGTCGTATTGTCGGTGAGTCCGCAGCGCTTTTGTTTACAGCCGGCAGTGGCTTTGTACTTCCGAAAACGGCGATCGGTTACCTGAAAAAGATCATGGAATCAGGTGGAACGCTTACGATCCAGCTGTATCTGTCAATGGCAAAAGCCCAGTATGATGTAGCATTTGGCATTGCGCTTGTACTTCTTGTGATCGTATTTTTGATCAATATGCTGGCCAGAGGAATGGCAAAGAAGCTGCAGGTTGACAAAAAATAACAGCATAACAGCATTACATAGATAGAAAGAGAGACAAAGAATGAAAAAGGAAACAAACCCTTCCAAAATCGTTGTACAGCATCTGAACCTGCATTATGGTGAGAATCATGCACTCAAAGATATTAATATGAATATTGCGCAAAATGCAGTCACTGCATTTATCGGTCCCAGTGGATGCGGAAAGTCTACATTCCTGAAGTGCTTAAATCGTATGAATGATCTGGTAGACTGTGTAAAGATTGATGGAACGGTAACAATTGACGGAGAAGATATTTACAGCCCAAAGGTTGATACAACCCTGCTCAGGAAAAAAGTAGGCATGGTATTCCAGCAGCCGAATCCATTTCCGATGAGCATATACGATAATATTGCATATGGTCCGCGTATCCATGGTATTACAGCAAAAGCAAAGCTCGATGATATTGTGGAGCGTTCGCTGAGAGATGCTGCCATTTTTGAAGAAGTGAAAGACAGATTGAAAAAATCCGCACTTGGATTATCCGGCGGACAACAGCAGAGACTCTGTATCGCAAGAGCACTTGCGGTAGAACCCGAAATCCTTCTGATGGATGAACCAACTTCGGCGCTTGATCCGATCTCTACCTTAAAGGTAGAGGATCTGATGGAGGATCTGAAAAAGAAATATACAGTTGTAGTTGTAACCCATAACATGCAGCAGGCAGCACGTGTGTCTGACTATACAGCATTCTTCCTGCTTGGTGAGCTGATCGAGTTTGATACAACAGATACAATCTTCAAGCATCCGTCCCAGAAGAAGACAGAGGATTACATTACCGGTAGATTCGGTTGATGGAGAGCAGAAAAGGAGAAGGAAATGTCACCAAGAAGATTATATGAAGAAGAATTAAAACAATTGCAGGAAAGCGTTGAAGAAATGGGAATGGGCGTGCGTGCTACATATGCCAGACTGTTTTCAGCGCTGCAGCAGCAGAAGGAAAGCGTGATCGAAGAGATCATTGCAAGTGACCAAAGTACACATACCCTGCAGAGAAGGATTGAAGGAAGCTGTCTGAACCTTATCACAAAGCAGCAGCCGATCGCCAGGGATCTGCGTCAGGTCAGTGCATCATTGAAGGTAGTAACGGATATCAGCAGGATCGGAGATCAGTGCAGTGATATCGCAGAGCTGGTAAAGCGGATGCATTTTAAGGATCTGCAGGAGTTTTCCGCTCATATTCCGCAGATGATCGAGGAAACGGGCAAGCAGTTGACAGAAGCGATCAATGCATTTGTAGACCACAATGCAGAAAGCGCACAGCATGTTGTGGCAGGAGATGATACAGTCGATGATCTGTTCAATCAGGTCAAAAACGATGTGATTGCACATCTCAGGTCAGAAGCAAAAGATCCTGATGACTGCATCGATGTGATGATGTTTGCAAAATATCTGGAGAAGATCGGAGATCATGCGGTCAATATAGCAAACTGGGCAATTTTTCAGGAAACAGGAGAAGTGGATCACATCCGTCTGCTTTAAAAAAAGAGCCCTGATGACCTGCAGATGCCGCGCGAAGTGCGCAACAGATGCATTTACTTTACAAGCACCGGAAATGATATTGATGGAATCGATAGTGCCGACGACTGAGATTTGCCTGACATTTGCCGAGCGGAGAGGCCACCACGCGTTTTGGTGGCCGGAGCTCGTGCAAAATATGTTCTGGCAAATCGCAGGGTAGTCAAACGTGATTCCGGCAATATTATTTCCGGTGCTTTTATATGTCTATCATCTTACAATTAGCCGTTGAGATAAAATACAAAATGAGCTATAATATTCTCATATGGGCATAGCAGACTGCTTCATAAATCTTTGATCCGAAATGGGAGGAAATCACGTAATGAAAAGAATTGGTATGTTGACAAGCGGTGGCGACTGTCAGGCATTAAATGCTGCCATGCGTGGTGTGGTAAAAAGTATACTGAATGCGGAGAGTGATGTAGAGATCTACGGCTTTTTGGATGGTTACAAAGGTCTGATCTATGGAAATTTCCGTATGCTGACCGGGCATGATTTCTCCGGTATTTTAACAAAGGGCGGAACGATCCTTGGCAGCAGCCGTACTCCTTTCAAGCTGATGCGCGAACCGGATGAGAACGGATTGGACAAGGTAGAAGCAATGAAGCAGAATTACTATAAGCTGCAGCTTGACTGTCTGGTGATCCTTGGCGGAAACGGAACGCATAAAACAGCAAACCTGTTAAGAGAAGAAGGACTCAATATTGTGACACTGCCAAAGACGATCGATAATGACCTCTGGGGAACAGATATGACATTCGGTTTTCAGAGTGCGGTTAATATTGCAACGGAAGCCATTGACTGTATCCATACAACAGCAGCTTCCCATGGCAGAGTATTTATCGTGGAAGTTATGGGACACAAAGTTGGCTGGCTGACATTAAATGCAGGTATGGCAAGTGGTGCAGATATCATCCTGATCCCGGAAATCCCATACAGCATTGACAGCATTATCAATAAGATCGATGAAAGAATACAGAACGGAAGCCGTTTTACGATACTTGCTGTGGCAGAAGGAGCTATTTCAAAGGAAGATGCAAAGCTTTCTAAGAAAGAATACAAAGAAAAAATGAAAAACTATCCATTCCCTTCTGTATCTTATGAACTTGCACAGCAGATCCGGGAAAAAGGCGGCTATGATGTACGTGTTACGGTTCCGGGACATACCCAGAGAGGCGGAAGCCCGTGTCCGTATGACCGTGTATTTGCTTCCCGTCTCGGTTCAGAGGCAGGCAAGCTCATTTTAAACGGCGAATATGGCTTTATGGTAGGTATCAAAAACCGTGAGATCATTAAAGTACCGCTGGAAGAAGTAGCAGGCAAGCTGAAAATGGTATCACCGGATGCTTCTATTGTACAGGAAGCTAAAATGCTTGGCATCTGCTTCGGAGACTGATCATGTCATATCAGGCACTATACAGAAAGTTCCGTCCGGACAACTTTGCAGATGTCAAAGGGCAGGAGCATATTGTAACAACATTGCAAAATCAAATAAAAGCGGACAGAGTCGGACATGCCTATCTGTTTTGCGGAACGCGCGGTACCGGTAAAACAACGGTGGCAAAAATCCTTGCAAAAGCCGTAAACTGCGAGAATCCGCAGGATGGTAATCCATGCGGGACCTGCAGGATGTGCAGGGCGATCACAGCCGGCGCGAGCATGAATGTGATCGAGATCGATGCAGCGTCCAACAACGGCGTGGATAATATCAGAGAGATCGTGGATGAGGTTTCTTTTTCTCCGGCGGAAGGAAAGTATAAGGTGTATATCATCGATGAGGTGCATATGCTCTCCATCGGTGCTTTTAATGCACTGTTAAAGACACTGGAAGAACCGCCGTCTTACGTGATCTTTATTCTGGCAACGACAGAAGCACATAAAATCCCGATCACGATTTTATCCCGCTGCCAGCGTTATGATTTTAAGCGCATCACGATCGATACGATCACACAGAGACTGCAGGATCTGATGCAGCAGGAAAAGGTAGAGGTCGAGGATAAGGCACTCCGTTATGTGGCAAAGGCAGCAGACGGTTCCATGCGTGATGCGCTAAGCCTGCTGGATCAGTGTATCGCATTCCACTATGGCGAAATACTGACCTATGATATGGTACTGGATGTACTGGGTGCGGTTGATACACAGGTATTTGGCAAAATGCTGCGCCGGCTTGCGGATAAAAATGTGCAGGGCTCTCTTTCTCTTCTGGAAGAGATCATATTGCAGGGCAGGGAGCTCACACAGTTCGTAACGGATTTTATCTGGTATCTGCGCAATCTCTTACTGCTCAAAACCTCGGAGAATATTGAAGATGTGGTGGATGTTTCCACGGATAATCTTTCTCTGATGCAGGAAGAGGCAGAGCTTGTCAGTGAAAATGCACTGATGCGGTATATCCGTATTTTTTCGGAGCTGTCAGGGCAGCTTCGATATGCGGTCGGCAAACGGATCATGATCGAAATGACGCTTATCAAGATCTGCAGACCGTCCATGGAGACAAAAAACGATGCTTTATTAGAAAGAATCCGTGATCTGGAGCATAAACTGGAAACAGGAAATTTTGCTGCGCCGCAGAGTACTGTGACAGTAGCTGCGCAAGATGCACCGGCGGAAGAGCTGCAGGAAAGACCGCAGCTCCCAAAGGCGGTTCCGGAAGATATACAGCAGGTTGTCGGGCGCTGGGGCGAGATCGTCCAGAAGACAGGACAGCCCATGCGGACATATCTTTCAGGCGGCAAGCTGAGTCTGGGCGGTGAGAACAGACTTCTTATTGTATTACCGGACGGACTGCAGTCCGATTATTTTATCAAACATCCGGAAAATAAAGACAGCCTGCAGGATCTGATCGGACAGGTGATCGGGAAAGAGATTCAGGTCGAGGTCAGACCGCTTGCAAAGGAACAGTCATTTGAACGTTCTTATATTGATCTGAGCCAGATCGTTCATATGGAAATAGAAGAAGAATAAAACAGGAGGAAATGAAATATGGCAAAAAGAGGTGGTTTTCCGGGCGGAGGAATGCCTGGTAACATGAACAATCTGATGAAGCAGGCGCAGAGAATGCAGCGTCAGATGGAGGAAAACCAAAAAGCACTGGAGGAGAAGGAATTTTCCGCAACAGCAGGCGGCGGAGCTGTAGAAGTGACAGTGTCCGGCAAGAAAGTAGTGACAAAGGTAAAACTGGATAAAGATGCAGTAGACCCGGATGATGTGGAAATGCTGGAAGATCTGATCATGGCAGCCACAAACGAAGCACTGGGAAAAGCAGATGAAGCAAGTACTGCAGCAATGTCATCCATGACAGGCGGTCTGAATCTCGGAGGACTTCCGTTCTAATGGATCTGTACAGCGGTTATATCAATCAGTTAATAGAACAATTTGCTTCACTGCCCGGTATTGGCAATAAATCGGCGCAGAGACTTGCTTTTCATATGGTCAATATGCCAAAGGAGCAGGTAGAGCGTTTTGCAAAGACGGTTGTAGATGCCAGAAATAATGTCTGCTACTGCAAGATCTGCTGTACACTGACAGATCAGGAGATCTGCCCGATCTGCAGCAACCCCAAACGGGATCACAGCACGATCATGGTAGTGGAGAATACGCGTGATCTGGCGGCTTATGAAAAAACCGGTAAGTTTGATGGTGTTTACCATGTGCTGCATGGTGCGATCTCACCGATGCTCGGGATCGGACCTTCGGATATCAGGCTGAAGGAATTGATCACCAGATTGCAGACGGACGAAGTGAAGGAAATCATCATTGCGACCAATTCCAGTCTGGAAGGCGAAACAACGGCGATGTATATCAGCAAGCTGATCAAGCCTACCGGCATTAAGGTAACAAGGATCGCCAGTGGTGTTCCGGTCGGCGGCGACCTGGAATACATTGATGAGGTAACACTTTTGCGTGCGCTGGAAGGTCGTACGGAACTGTAACCGGTATCAGCAGATGTCCGGGACAGCGGAAAATTGTTGCTGTCGATACCTGGAGAGGAAAGTAATGTGTAATAAAAAGTAGAAAAAGATATGCTCTCTGTCGGAGAAATAACAGAGGGAGTGATATCTGTAATGGAGGAAAAGCATGATAGAAGAAAGAAAATTTGGCAGAACGATCGCAGGAGAAGACATCGTACTGTATAGTCTGAAAAATAAGAATGGGATGCAGGCTGATGTCATGAATTTCGGCGCGATCCTTGTAAATCTGTTTGTACCGGACAAAAACGGAGAAGTAAAGGATGTTGTACTCGGTTATGACAGAGCAAAAGATTACTTTGTAAACGGAAGCTGCTTCGGCTCTACGATCGGACCGGTTGCAAACCGTACAGCAAAAGGACAGTTTGAACTGGACGGCACTATATACAATCTGATCATCAATGACAACGACAATAATCTGCACAGTGATGGAAATGCGGGACTGCATAAGACGATGTGGCAGGCGGAAAAAAAGGAGACGGAAAATGCAGTGACATTCTCTGTTTCCTGCAAGGACGGTCTGCTGGGATTTCCGGGAAACCGTAAATTCGCCGTGACGTACAAGCTGACAGAAGACAATGCACTGGAGATCCACTATTTTGCATCTACGGACAAGGATACGCTTGTCAATATGACAAATCATTCTTATTTTAATTTGAAGGGAAATGACAGCGAAACAACAGTGGAAGATGTCAAAGTATGGCTGAAGGCTTCTCATTATACCAAGATCCGCCATGGTGCCATTCCGACGGGCGAGATCGCATCCGTAAAAGGAACACCGTTTGATTTTACAACCATGAAGCAGATTTCTCAGGATATTGATGCGGAGAATGCACAGCTTGCGCTTGTAAAAGGCTACGACCATAACTTTGTGATCGATGACTATGAAGCAGGAAAGGTACAGAAGATCGCAGAAGTGGTAGATGAAAAAGCATTAAGAAGCATGGAAGTGTATACAGATTTGCCGGGCGTACAGCTTTATACAGGCAATAACATGGTTCCTGAGCTTGGAAAGGGCGATGCGCTGTATCCATGTCGTGGCGGTATCTGCCTGGAAACACAGTTCTTCCCGAACTGCGCAAGACAGGAAGGCTTTATCAAACCGGTTGTCACACCTGAAAAGCCGTTTACATCTACAACGATCTACAAATTTGTTAACTAGCCAGAGCTATACAAAGCTGCAATGGCTGACTGTATAGTGGCATGAAAGAAGGAAAGAAGATGTCTGGAAAAACAACAGCGGGCATATTGACGCTGCGTCTGTGTATCGGCGGTTATCTGATATATCTGGCATACTCGCTTGTCATTCCGCTGCCGACTGATACCAAAATGCGTGTGATCAGTATTGTATTTGCAGTACTGTTTGCAGTGATTGGATTTTATATTGCACTTAAAGCACTGGTTCGTCTGATCAAAAAGGATTATTACGATCCGATGCGTGATACGCAGGAAGAAGTGCAGGCGGAAGAAAAAGAACATACAAAAGATGAGACAGAGCAGGACGCAACAGAAAAAACAGACGAATAAATATCGCAGAAAAGGCTGAAATAAGAACGGATTTCCGAAAAAATAATGCCGGAATATGAGAGAAAGAGACGAGATAAAAGAGCTCGTCTCTTTTTTTGCGCGGTAATGTCGGATGAAACAGGAAAAAAGGCGGCTTTTTTTGCTAAAATCTGCCAACTTCAAATGCTATTCTAAAACAGGATGATCATACAGGATATGCAAAATGCTGCCTGTTTAGAATGGTATAAGGAGGAAAAAAGAAATGGCGGAACAAGGAAAAGAAGGCATGCTGCCAAAAAATATCAGACAGATCGGACAGATTAGCGGAAACCAGAAAATATATCTGGAGGATTATGTGATCACGTACCTGAGGCAGATCTTAACTCCGGATGAGAATATGCGCGTCATGATTCTGTACGGACACAAGGAAATGATAGAGGACGAGCTTTACTGGTTTGTCAATGGGGCGGTGGAAGCGCAGCATGACTTCTTCATGGAAAAAACGATCATTGATGAAGAATCGTGGAAAAAAGTCAATGAAATGGCGGGAAAATTTTTTCCAGAGCTGACAGTTATGGGCTGGGCGATCACCAGAGAGGATTCCACGGAGGATCTGGAAGAACAGATCATGCGGACACAGCGGCAGTTTTTCAGACCGGATCAGAAGCTGTACTTTGAGTACATAACAAGTGATAAGACAGAGGCACTATATCTGCATGAAAAGGGAAAACGGAACATGCTCAGCGGTTATTACATATATTATGAAAGAAATGAATGTATGCAAAACTACATGGTTTCCCTGCGGACAAGAGAACGCCATCCGGAGGAAATGAATGCAGACCATGCGGCGCGGCAGTTCCGGGAAGTGTGTCAGGAAAAGAAACAGGATCTGCACAAAAAGAGAAGCTCTGCATTTGCAACCTGTGTCAGTCTGCTTCTTGTTATGGCGATACTGGTGATCGGTATTACGATGCTGAATAATTATGAAAAGATGCAGAGCATGGAACGCGTGCTGTACCAGATTTCCGGGAAGATGGATGATGCAACGGAAGTGGCGGCGGATGCGGATGCGATGCAGGATCAGGCGGTGCAGGATGCACTGCTGACAGAAAATGCGCAGGCAGCAGACCAGACGGCGCAAATGACAGCAGGTGTACAGGAACTGCCACAGGCGGCAGATACAGTGGAAGCTGTGCAGACCGCCGGGACAGATGCGGCAGTAGATGTGAGCGCAGCAGAGCAGGCAGATCCGGCGATGGCAGAGCAGACAACGGACGGGCAGGCATCAGCAGAGCAGACGGCTGGTGAAAACATGACAGCAGAAAACCAGGCGGATAACGGACAAGCGGGTGATGGACAGACGGCGGATCCGAATGCAGCAACAGAAACATCAGACAAGCCGTCTGCAGAGACATCGACTGCCACGGATATGGCTGCAGCAGACACAGATGCGACAGAAAACAGCGGTACAGATGCTTCTCAGACTGTGGATGAAACAGCAGAGCAGGCAAGTACATCCCAGACAAACGCATCGCAGGAGACGGTTTATATGATCAAGCAGGGAGACACGTTGGCAAAGATCTGTATGCAGTACTATGGCAGTCTTTCCAAAATGGGGGAAGTTTGTGAAAGAAATCAGATCGAAAACAAAGATAGCATCTACTATGGACAAAAAATAGTTCTTCCGTAAAAAGTATGCTATAATATATTGATATCGGGGTCAAAAGCCCGGGCTATGATGTCTACGGATTGTTCCGTGCTCTGCACTCCCACAATCCTGCCCAATATTCGCATATCGTGGGATTAACATCCCACTTTTATGCTCATATCGGGGCGGGTCCCAAGGTCTTTCAACCACTTATGAGCAAGCTCATGTGGTTTTAGACCTTTTGACCCTGGCATCATATATTATTACCGTGTAACAGACGGTACCGAGACGGGCTGTACAAAGGAGAATGGAATGAAACAGATCAGAAAGAGTAAGACAGATTATAAAGATAAAATCTTTCATCATAAGCTGACAATCGTCTATAGAATACTTCTGGTGATCGTGCTTGTGGCAGCAATAGCTGCTGCTGTCAAAATTTATCTGGCAAATCAGGTATATACTAAATTTGAAATGATCAAAACGATCGACAAGGTAGGCACATCGGACGGTGTATTCCGGAAATATCAGGATAATCTACTGACATACAGCAAAGATGGTATTTCTGCCTATGATAAGGATGGCAAACAGCTCTGGAACCAGACTTATGAAATGCAGGAACCGATCGTTGTATCCAGAGGTGGGCATGTGGCAGTTGCAGATTACAAGGGCGGTGTTCTGTATCTGATCGGACCAAGCGGAAATGCAACAACGGTGGAGACCAATCTGCCGATTCTGGATCTGGACGTATCTTCCTCCGGTATTGCGGTCGCTGCACTGCAGGATGATGCTACGATCTACCTCAGAATGTTTTCGGCGACAGGTGATGTGATCTCAGAGATCAAAACATCCATGCAGAAGAGCGGCTATCCATTGGCGTTTTCTATTTCACCGGATAATATCAAGGTGGGTGTATCCTATCTGAAGGCAGAGGGCGGCAAGATCAACACCAGTCTGGCGTTTTACAATTTTGGCGATGTCGGTCAGAACGAAACGGACAATCTGGTCAGTGGCTATGATTATGCAGGAGAACTGTTTCCGCTTTTGTTTTATCCAAATGAAGATAATGCCCTTGCAGTGGGAGATAAGCGTGTCCTGATCCTGGAAGGAAAACAGAAGCCGACACTTCAGACGGAAATAGAGCTGGATGATGAGGTGCAGTCTGTGTTTTATAACGGAACCAATTTTGCGCTTGTTTTCCGCAATACAGAACAGGATGGCGGTTACAGCATCCGGGTATATGATATGAACGGACGGAAAAAAATGACGGAAACGATCGATTTTGAATATACGGATCTGATCGTCGAGAATGACAGGATTCTTGTATATAACCAGAATCAGCTGGTTATATACGGATTGAACGGCGTGAAAAAATACGAAGGAGAGCTGGGTGGAACGATCCGGGCAATCGTACCGACTTCTTCCGATACAAAACTGCTTGTTGTATTGGAAGACAGCATTCAGCTGATAAAATTAAGATAATGGAATTGTTTGATATCATAGGAATTGTGATCATAGTGGCTGCAGCGCTTAAGGGTGGCAGAAGAGGCTTTGTCATTACCCTGGGCAGATTATGTGCGGGCATTCTGTCTCTTCTGCTCGTTTACCTGCTCAATACATGGGCGTTTGCACAGCTTGTCCCGACCTTGCTGGTCGACCATCAGGTTATAATTGTCAGAGTGCTGCTCTGCGTTGTTTTATATATTGTTTTGTTTCTGGTACTAAAAACAATCATCCTTTCCCTGCGGATCCTGACAGGGCTTCCTATTATAAAAGGATTGAATAAACTGCTTGGTTTCGTGGCGGGCGCTGCCTATGGAGTTCTGCTGGTCGGTATTTTGCGTATGATCCAGGATATGTTGCCTATTTTCTGATGTACGTGATATGGCAGAGATGTGATATATCCGAAATACGGGTATGTGTATATGATTTATATGATCCCTGTTATGTTTTTTCACTGGGTATATCTGGAAAATGGTCGCATTTATTTATATAAGAAGATATGAGTGTCAAAAGTGAATTTTGCAAGCACGATCGCATTTTGGACTTCTCCCTAATATTCGCATATCGTGGGATTATCATCCCGCTTTTATGCTCATATCGGGGCGGGTCTCAAGGTCTTTCGCCCACCTATGAGCGAGCTCGCGTGGGTTTAGATCTTTAGACCCTGGCATCATTATATAGAAGAAAGACATAAAGAAGGGATTGGAACAGAGAATGACCACAGCATATAGTGTCTGTAAAACACACTTCCTACAAGCTGACAAAAAAAGAAAAAGAATTATGAAAAAATAGGGAAAAGCGTGTTGACAAATGGAAAAGGCAGTGCTATTATAAAATTCGCCGCGAAAAAGTGGTGGAGATGAGATTGAAAAATCTCAAAAGAAAATAAAAAAAGATGTTGACAAACGACAAAACACATGATATTATATCAGAGTTGCGTCGA
>OIWV01000148.1_pt1 | contig 65243 bp, 80 predicted proteins | sample 1587751 | NCBI WGS metagenome assembly OIWV01 (sample SAMEA3888913, study PRJEB22519) | human gut metagenome | biome: human gut; feature: human-associated habitat; material: faeces | place: Denmark | collected 2010
TTGATTTATTGATATAATCAGTACGGATATTATCTATTTTATGATGAAGTCTTTGCACTTTGAGCTTTTGCTTTTGTATATTTTTTTGAGTGGACTCTCCTTTCTTTAAATTCTCATACTTGCGTGAGAGACATCTTTGTTCTCTGCGCAATTTCTTTTCCAATTTTTTAACTCTTGCTGACTTATTGATATTTTTATAAGTTTTACCATTAGAAACAATCGCCAAGTCTTTCAACCCCAGATCAATTCCTATACCGTCATTGCTATTATTAGCAATCTTAGCGTCGGGAATTTCCACAAGAACTGACACATAATATCTGCCTGCTTTGATGGATACTGTACCGCTTTTGATATTCCATCCGTCTTTAGTTGTTGGTATATAGCCTTTTTCTTTAATGCGTACCCAGCCTAAAGTGGGTATGTTCAACCTATGTCTCTCGCATCTGCAATCTTTAGGATTATTCTTTACGAAATACATTTTTACATCAGATTTACCTTTCTTTTTGAAATTAGGAAAAGCACTTTGATGTTTAAAAAATCTTGTAAATGCAGTACATCCATCTTCAATAGACTTTTTTACAGCTTTTGAATACGCTTCTTTAATCCATACTTTTTCAGGATTATCAGGAATGTACTCATTATTGAGCCATACGCTAAAACTCTTGCCCGTCATAAACTTTTCACCTTTATCGTATAAAGCTTTGTTGTGATCAAGATAGAAGTTGTAAACATATCTACAAGTGCCGATAGTCTTGTTAATCTTGATTTTTTGCTCGACTGTCGGATTTATTTCCGTTTTGAAGCTCTTTAGCAATTTCCTCATCCCCTTCTATTTGTTTTTTATACTTACGAAGACCGTACAATCTACAAGAAAAAACGTGAAGTATAGATACAATATCCTGTACAAGCTCTTCTTGCGGTGATAGTTCTTCATTATTCACTACCACTATGGTTGTATTAAACTTCATACAGAATTTTTCAAACCAATCATAGCCAAATCTGACAAATCTATCTTTATGTGTAACTATGATAGTTTTGATTTTTTGTTCCATTACTTCATCTAATAATTGATTCCACTTTTTACGATTGTAGTTAAGCCCACTTCCATAATCTTCAATACATTGATCTACAATGATACCTTTAGCATTGCAAAACTGACGTAAAAAAGTTACTTGGTTTTGCAAATCATCTTTTTGGTTTCTTGTAGATACTCTGGCATAAATAACAATCTGACGATTATCGTTTTCAGTATTTATGCCCTTAAACTGAAGATATTGGTCATAAGTATAATAACGCCTATCAGTCGGAGTCCGATTTGCTTTCAGAATCCCCTCTCTATCCCAACGTTGTAACGTTTTGACTGAGACGCCCAATAATTCAGCAAAATCTTTTGGTTTGTAATTAGTGATATTAGATGTGTTCATAACAATATCCTCCATGAGTATATTTTAACACATTTAATCACTATCGGCAATGATTTTGATTACTTAAAGTTTCCTCCTGCATTTTGCATTAATATGAATATATTGGTTAATAGAGTTACCATTTTACTGATACACCTGTTCAGACATCTCCAAGATGCATCCTTTCAACATCTCCACCTGTTCTTTTAAATCTGCATTCTCCCGGATCAGTGCGTCCATCTTTTCTGCCACTGTTTCACCCGGCCTCGACAGAATAATGCCTATAATACCGGCTGTGTACTTGGTGATTCCCTCAAGAGTGGTATACCCCTCGTACTCTCCGACCGTCTGGCTACGTTCTGATATAACCATCTTCCGGGTCTTCAGCTCGTCCCCGAACATTCCCCGCAGATCCTCTTCCGTTGCTGATACTGTCTTGATCAGCAGTGTCCCATCCCCCTGGATGGATGCTGACTGGATCTGCAGATCTGTGCCATCGTTGTATATAAGTTTCATGATCTCACCTCCTAATCCTAATTTGCCGCAATCCATATGCCGTGAAATTTGTAAAAGGCTCTCGTTGCAGGTGTTGAAAAGTAGATCATCCCGTTTGTATCAACGTATGCCATTACAGCACATGTATTTTCCCAACTCTGTCCACATCCAACACACTGGATGTGTGTCAGTACCGCAGGTCTAAGATCTGTAGCGATAGCTGCGGAAGTAATAGCATACAGTTTATTTGCGAGGAGCGTTGTCCCACTTTTGGGATCAAGAGATACGTTAAAATGTACCTCACGACCTACTTTATATGTAGAAAAAGCAGAGACGTTATAAAACGATTGGAGATGCATATCAGCCTGTTTATACGATTTCACGGCTATTTTATCGGATGTATCGGCTAAATCTTTATTTATCGTAGCCATTGACGGCAGCACCGTGAACAGCTGATCTACTGCTACGATGTTCAGTCCCTCGATGCGGACACGATACAATGGGAACTCTCTCACCTTTCCATTTTGGTAGATGTTATCCTGCGTTATACTTGGATCTGCTGCCGTACTTCCCGCTGTACCCTGATACACTTTACAGGTCATTTTATCCACACCACCTGATCCGGTTGTTTCAAATCTTGCCACGATCAGATCATTTCTGTTCTTTCCGGTCTGTCCGTTCGCGATCTCACAATCTTCATATTCTCCATAAGGGATCCTGGCTACATGACCGCCAACCACTACCACCCCATCTGACACCCGGATTTTATTATTACTGATCACCGTTGCTTTGCACTTCTGCCCAATATCTGCCACCGCATCCATTCCTAAGATGCTCTGATAGATAGCTGCATCATCTTCTGCATAGATATGTGCTTCCGCTTCTGCCGCTGTATTCACGGTAATTCCTTTCAGTCCCATTTCAGTCATCTCCTTCTATTTTGTATTCAATCGTCACTTTTTCATTTTGCTTTTTTAATATTTTTCGGATAATCGGTCTTTTCACCTGCGTATCCGTAACCGGATCATATCCGCTGATGATATCTCCCAGTTCCAGCTCCAAATTGTCTTCAATCTCTATTTCACAACTTTTTTGATTTTGCAATTCCTGTAATCTTTTTGTCCCATCTTCAATCAGCCGTTCCTCGTCTGCACTTGAAAAATTGTACACTGCCGCACGCTCTTCCAATTCTTTATAGTACTGAACCTGTCCAATACTTCCGTCTTTCTGCACGTACAGATGGATCACCGCTCTTTCTTCGTTCTGTCCCTCTCCGGCACACACAAGATGATTAATTCCACTTCTTCGATCCCTGACCGTTACCCTGGCATTTCCTTCTTTGGAATATTCTTCCTCATCTGAATAATCCGTGATTGGAACTGCCTTCGTCAGAATGTATCCGTAATCAAGATTTTCAGGTTCTATATACCGGATCTGTAGCCTGCTTTTATAAGCACTCAGCAATGACATGATGGCATCAAGCAGCGTCACATATCGGTTTACCTCCCACTGACTCACCTGAACTCCTGAATTTTCTCCCGAAACAACAAAAAGACCGCCAAAGCGATCTTCAATCAATTCTTTCAGTATCTGATTTAATTCTCCGCTCAATATCAGGTGACTTGCATTTGCTGGTGGTTCTACAACTTTATAATTCAGCATTCCACGCCAGGTATCTCCACGTAGTACAACTTCATCACTGGCTGTGACTGATTCAATATCATTGATCATTCCACCGTATTCTGTTCCTGGAACAAAAAGCCGGCAGCCATAACCATATCTTTCTTCATTCCATTCTTCTGTCCTAATCCTGACTTCAAAATCATTGGATTCACCGATATCCACATCAATTTCTGCTCCTGCTGGCAGTAATCCTTTTTCCTCTCCATTCGGAGTAGCCACTATGAACTCCATTTTGGCTCACTTCTTTCTTCAAAAATCACAATATCAAAATCAAACTTTCCTGTCCATAATACAGCCTGTCTTCCAGGCTGAATCTTCCGGAAAAATTCCTTTCCTTTCTGACGGTTATGAAAAGCATCTTCTTTTTCTCCATTACGCAATACCTTTTGAATGGTCTTGCTCCTGCTGTCTATTTCAAGATATTCTCCCTCTTCCAATATAATATTGACAAGATAGGTATTCCCACCGATTGAAATCTGCGGGTTCGCTACTGGTCCGTAGATGATCATCTTAAAATTGGCATTCCAAAAATGAGGGTTATTGATATAACTTCCCCCTATTCCATTCGCATACCGATACGGATACTTTCCTTTGTATCTTTTGTTCTTTTCTGATGTTACATCATAGCTTCTAAACGCATGGATTTCTTCCCTGATCCAAAACGGATGAGGAACATACACTTTATTCACGACCTGTACGGCTCTGACCCGGTTATCTCTTCCTCCTGATTCCCGACCAATAATATAGCATTCCACATAGTAATCATTCAGATATAATCTTCCGGGTGTCCTGTTCAGCACGTCTCTTTCTGTCAGCTCAAATAGCTGGTTTGCATTGTCCGCACGCTCTTCTTTACTTCCAAGAAAATCTACTGTCATTTTGTAGGATATCGCATCCTTTTTTAACTTTTCAACACTCCGCCCTATATCCTGCTTTGCATCTTCCACAACCCAGTCAGAATCGTAAAAGCCTGCTGTCCTGATCCTTGTTCTGATATTCGCCCGGCTCAGACAGATTTCTTCTTTTGAACTGCCACATACATATTTAAGCACTAAATACCACACCCCAATCTGATAATGTTCTTGTCACATCCCTTTCACCAAGATATACCTTGAACTGAATTTCTTTTGCTGCTTCAGCAACCATTCTCTGTATCATCCGGTACGGTTCTGCTCCTGATCCTTCCTTGACCACCCCAAGGCTCATGGATGTATCGCTGTAGTCCACTGCATTCTGAACTGCTTCCTGTGGAAGATCTGCATTTTCAGTCACTCCGTTCGCAAGACCCTGCATGGTATAACGTCCCATTCTGTAAAACACTCGTGATGGAGAACGGATCTCCAGTTTCTTATTTGCCGCATCAATCGCTGCCTTTGCAACTTCTTCTGCTGCGGAAATAACTTCTGATTCCCCGGAACGTATCCCTTTGGCCAGTCCGCTGGACAGATAAGCACCACTGGTCTTCGTCTTCGATTCAGAGCATTCATTTGTGAATTGTAAAATGGCTGACTTTGCTACATCTTTAGCAGCATTTGATACTTCGGTCTTCTTCTCCTTCATTCCATTGATCAGACCCTGATCCACATTCTTTCCTGACTCTTTCGTCTTCTTTGATGGGGACTGGCATCCAAGACCATTGTTCACAGATTCCACGGTCTTTACACCGAGATCTCTCCCTGCGGCTTCTGCTTCCTTCTGTGCATTTTGCATTCCCTGCACAAGCCCGGTCACTGTATTCGCACCGCTCTTCTGCATCACCTCGGTCAGACCGTCCATTCCTCCAGCTATATTAGCGGCTCCGGAAGTAAGAAGCTGCTGCCCCCAACTGTCTGTCATACCCTGGATATCAACGCTCTGACTCCACAGCTCATTTGCTTTTGCAAGCTCTTCATCTGTCATGTTATTAAATGCCGCTACATAAGTAGATCCCTGCGGTCCCATTTCTGCCAGTTTCTGAAGGATTCCTTGGTTGATTCCCTTGTCCGCAAGTGCCGACAGATTCTGTTCCCAGGCGGATACCCCGTCAACCTGACTCTGCATATTAGCCAGCAGTTTCTGCGTAGATATCTCTGTTCCTCCGTCAAATTCTTCAAACAGATCCATCTGTGATTCTAAGGCACTCTGCACGCTTTCCTGCATAGCCAGTACCCCATTTGTTACAGTGACTGCCATTTCCTGCTGTGCAGTTGTCAGACTGTTATAAGCTTGCTGTTCCTGCCCCCAAACCTCAATACTGACTGCTGATGCCTCCTGCTTTTCGCTGTCAGCTGCTGCGTTGTTCTTCTTTGCTTCAGTGTTCTGATTGGTTGCTTCAGTATTGTTCTGCGTTCCCTCTGTCAAAGCCTGCGTATAATCATATACACTCTGGTACTTTTCATTTGCTTCATCATATTTGCTGTTCAATTCATCTAGGGCTTCTGTCTGCTTCTCCTTGGATTTTAACAGTTTTGCCTCTTCTTCATCAATTAGCTGGATATTCTCCTGAGCGGTCATCATTTCACCGTTATACTCTATATAGGCAACTGTGCCGTCCTTTGTGGCTTTTTCGCTTTCTTTTCCAATCTTTTTCCGCTGTTCTTCGATTCCGTTCAGTTTTTCTTCTATCTCCTGCAGGTTCTGCTGTGCCTCATATCGTGCAAGATCAGCTTCAACAAGATCTTTGGAGATTTCTGCCATCTTTTCCTGTGCCGCTGCCGCTTTGGATAACTGGACTGCTGCCTGGATCGACTGTCTGGTCTGCTGCTCATTCTTGTTCAGCTCACCGGTATTTTCGTTGATAGATAATGACAGATCCGGAAACATCGTATTCAACTGTGAAACGAGGGAACTCATTTTTGCGATCTGTGCATCTGTCTTTCCGCTTTGCCCCTCCAGGGAATACAGTTCTGTCACCAGTTTTGATGCTGTCCCCTGCTGGCCTTCCATTTCTTTTACTGAATCGCCCCAGCTCTTGGCTGAATCATCCAGTTTCTTCGTGACTTTATCAATCTGTTCAACATTCTTCTCTGTTGCTTCGGTCAGTTTCTCGGTTTCTTCCGTTGTCTCTTCAACACTGTTGGCATAAATAGCCAATGCCCCCACCGCTGCAGTCGCTCCTACCACAAGGATGGCAAGCGGATTTGCTGACACTACTGCATTAAATACTCCCTGGGCAACTGTAGCTGCTTCTGTTGCTACTGTGTGGGCTGTTGTAGCAACTGTTCCGGCTATTGTAGCTGCGGTCCCCTCTGTCTTCGCCACTGTTCCACTTTCTGCTGCCACTGCATTTGCAACTTCCGCTACAGTATTTGCTTCTGTTGCCACAGTAGCAGCTGTATCTGCGGCCGTTTCCGCTGTCACTGCTGTCGTGTGAGTCAACAGCTTTTTAGTAACTCCTGCTACTGCAGTTCCAATTCCCTTCAAGTGTCCTGCCACTTTCTCAACCTTGTATGTAGTATAAGCAGTCCCAAATGCAACTACCGCCACCGAAAGTAGTTTAGTATGCCTGGTCGCAAGTTCCAATCCTCCCTTAACTCCCGGCAGGAAAGTTTTCAGAATCGGGGCTGCCACTTCATCCTGAAATGTCCGCCCCAGCACCTTGTACTGATTCGATACGCTGTCATATTTAATCTTTTTGACACTCTCCATTGTTCCCTGCACATCTTGATATGCAGTATTCACCTTATTCAGAGAAGTGATTACTTTCATGGAATTATCTTCGCCAAGTGAACTCCATACATTGCTCGCCAATGTCAGTGCCTGCTGCTGGTTCTCCATACTGGACAGATCTTCAATAACAGACTGGAATACCTGCTTTGTCGTAGCTCCTCCGTCATGCCACTGTTTAACCAACTCCTGCGTTCTGGTTGAAAATGCACTCAGATTATCATCAATTCTTCCATCTGCAAGACTGTTACCAAACTCTTTCACATAGTCGTTCACCTTATCAAGGTTATACGCACCGGATTCCAGTCCGTTTTCAAGAATAGCAAACATTTCTTCTGCCGAAAATCCATTCTGTGCCCATAATGGAGCATACTCAGCCAGGTTATCTGCCAGTTCTCCTGACTTGTTCAATCCTTTCTGTGCACCTTTTGCCATCAGGTCAAAAGCTTTTTCAGATGAAATTCCCATCGTAGTCACCATTGCATCTGCACCACGGATGGATTCACTCAGATCCATCCCAAAGACATCTTCCAATGCCATCCCATTTTCAGCAAGCTCTTTTATTTTCGAAGGCTCAGTTTCATTCGTATACTGTTTGACCAGTGCCATTGCATCTGCAGCATCACTAATGGCATCTCCATAACCATTTTTATACAGATTCCTCATCTCATCAGAATATGCAGCAATCTCCTTGGTAGTTGCACCGGTGCTTGCCTGAAGATGCTGCTGTGCGTCTTCCAGCTCCAAAGTCCCTTCCACTGCACTGCTGAAAAAGTCAGAAGCCGTACTTTTTACAAAATCGGTTGCTGTATTGACAAGATTCATTCTTATTGTTCTTGAATCACTTACAATCTGTTCTTCAAATTTGCTTACCTTTTTCCCGAATTTATCAATACTTTCTGCACAGCCATTAGTAGCCTCTTCTGCCTCTTTCATATATGCAATATTCTCATTTAACGCCTGAGTTGCACGGATTGTCTGTGCTTTTGCGGTATTCAACTGCTTTTCCCAGTCGGCTACTTTTCCTTTTGCCCGCTCATAAGTGATTTCTCCTTTTTCGACTTTTTCACTCAAGTCACTTACGGCTTTTCTTTGTTCGTTCAGAGCTTCCTCTGTGCTGTCGGATGAATGTTCCATCTCCTCCAGTGCTTTCTGTGTACTGGCTAACTTTTCTTTATATCCTTTAAGTTCATTTCCAACCCTGTCATAATCACCTTTGGCATGATCCAGTGCTTTTTGTACCGCATTTTCTTTTTCCAGTTGCTGATCAAGCGTACGAGCCAGCACATCATGCTTCTTTTTCAATGTCTCAAGGCTGTTCGCATTTCCAGTCGTTTCTGCATCAACCAGTTTCATTTCCGATTTCATAGCCTGCAGACTTTTATTACAACTTGTAACTGCTGCCCGAAATTCTTTTTCTCCATCCAGGGTGATATATGCTCCGACTTTCTTTTTGGCCATATTTTTCTCCTAAAAATGCTCGCAAAAAAGCCGCCTAAAAATGGCGGCTTTCTCATCATTATTAATTAAATAATTCTATAAATTCTTCCTGTTTTTTCTTCTCAACACTCATCCTTCGTTCTTTTCCATACAAGCCCCCATAGATTGCGTAATAATAGATCTGCTTTGCAATTTCTGTCAGCACCACAATAACTACCATCATCGCAAATCCATTGCTCTCTTCATATTTACTTCCTGACCAAACACAAAATACAAGACAAAAAATCCACCAAACAGTCAGACAAGGATGCCACTTTACATAGAATTTAATTATCTTCCATATCAAGCTCATAAAATATTTCATTATAACTTTAATTTTTTTCATTGTCATCATCTTCTGCTTTCTCCCTTTCATGCATTATAGCATACAGGGCATCACAAATCCAGTAGTGAAGCGGTTTTTTGCTGCTCAAATATCTGTCTTTTCATCGTAATGTTATGCAATTTCTTAAATTCATCAAAGAGGTCACACCATTTTCCGAAATACATATGTGCAACCTCTCTTTCTGAATATCCGATTTTCATTCCGATCAGGACGATCCACGCAAAGTTTATTTCTTCGGATTCTCCTGTTCCTCCGCTTTCCTCTGCGTGGTCTCTACGTTTTTTCTTTCAAAGCATCTTGCAAATTCTTCATGAAGAATCTTTCCCAGTTCTGCCGGAGTCATGTCAATCTGACGAATCAATGTTCTGTCATTAACCTTTGGATGCTCCCTGTTCAGTTCCTCCCGTTCGATTTCCAGTCCTTCCTGCACAAACCAAACAAGAGCTTCATTCAGGATTTTCAACTCTGGGATTTCATATCTTCCGATCAGATACCCCTCTTCGTTTCTTACCTTTTCCCCATTTTCATCCACCTTCGGAATGAACCCGCTCAACTTATTTTCATAATCTGTCAGGTCTCCATATTTATCCTGGATCTTTTCCAGGACAAGATTATCGCATTTCATAGGGTATGCATTTCCTGACAATGTGATCTGCTTCATTTCTTCAAACATAACCTGCTCCTTACTCTCCTTTTCCGAACATTGTGTTGATCCATTTCAGGGCATCTGCCTCTGTTGCACAGATTTCCGTCTCTTTCCATTCTCCATCGCTGAGTGCTAATGCACGACCGGAAATACTTGGTGTCTTATACTCAATTGAATCTCCTTTTGTAGAAAAATCGTCTGACGGCTCTGAAAACTTCACTCTTTTTAAGAAGTTACCAACATAGCTTCTGACGTTGTCCACTTTTTCCACCGAGATCCATGCCATTCCGACATAATTTGCCTGATCATTGGAATTAAATTTTACATTCTTTTTTGCTGTGTCCACTTTGTGGCCGAACATTTTTTCATGTGCTTCGATTGGAAGAGTGCTGGTGTTCAGAGTGACCTCTGCGTAATTAAACTCTTTATCATATTCCACCTGCATATCATCTGCATTCAAGCCGCCCTCTGCATAGTTTGGAGTGACCTGAATCCCGATTGCTTTACCGCACGCAAACGGTTCATCATAAACACCTTCCTCTGTCATTTTTGCAATAATTGGTTTTCTAAGTCCTACATATGCCATTTTAATCTCCTTCCTGCGTGATTCCTGCCATTTCATCCAGCCACGAATCCGCCTCCTGCTTAGTTGTAAAAGTTGCTTTCTTTCTCCACTGCCCATTACCTGTCGGAACAGCTTTTCCTTTTGTCTGTACTGTTCCATATTTGATAGAATCTGCCTTGGTTTCCAGTTCCTGCCCTTCTTCTGTCAGGTTAACTTTATACAGCCAGATTGCTGTATATCTTTCTTTTCCTGCGGTCTTTTCCCTTACCCGGAATCCAAGTCCAACCGGACCTGCCTGATCCAGCTCTTCTGACACGACCAAATTTCCATCTGCCGTATGTCCATAGAACAGGCTTTCTGCTTTCTCTGCCTCTTCTGACACTTCCAGTGTTACGTCTGCATAAGCAAATACCTGTACCTCTTCATCATCATTGATGTCACCATAATCACTTACATCCTCATATTTAGGATCGATCACTGCTTTTACTGCCCTCCCGTATCGGAAACCTTCCGTATAAGTCGGAACACCTGCCGCATCGTTACATCTCGCTCCTACGATATGAGCAAGTCCAATAAATGCCATTTACTCATCCTCCTCCGTATAACAAGAAAAGCATAAGTGATAATACCCTGAATCTTTTTCGTAAAAAGTATCAATATCTGTCATCACAAATCCTGACTTACGAAGCAGTGACCGGATTTTCTTTCTGTCTCCGATATAGTCCTGCTTTGTATACAGATGCACCTGCATATAATGCGTCCATTCCTGATCTTCATCATCTGCATAGTATTCTGCGGTTTCATCCTCAGGATTATATACAAGATATTTTTCCGGTGGTGAATCATATGGGCAGCATAACGGCCAGATATTCTCCGTCACTTCTGCAAGTGCCGACTCTATTTTCTGATTCACATTCATTTCCCTGTTACCTCGTTGAATTTTTCCTGTATCACCTCTGTGCATTCTGCTTCTGCACTTTTGACCGATCTTGCAATAACCGGTCTTGCCTGCTGCTTTGTTGTTCCGTAATTCAGATAAGCCAGTTTTTCATTGTTCCTGGTTCCCTTTCGGTCTTTTCCTTTTGCTGTCACAGCTACATAATGCCCCTGCTCATTCTTTCCCGGCTTACAGGCTTTTATGGACCCGGCAAGATCACCGCTTGCATATCCCCGGTTTGCTGCTTTCTGTACTTCCGCTTTTAATGATTTTTCCAAAACGGGAGCTGCTGCCTGTAGAATTTCCGGTGCGTACTCATCGATCTTTCCAAGCTGATCCAGCTCTTTTGCAAGTTCGTCGAACCCCATTACCTCAAATGACATATCATCCACACGTTATCTCTACACAGGCTTTGCCTTTGCAGTAACATCGGATGATATTATACTCAAAGCCACCGTAGATCACCTTTCTTGCATATTCCGGTCTTCCTGACGGACCTGTATGTTCCGTCAGATCCCAGTCGCATTTTCTTACTTTCAGGATCATATCCACTCTGATTCCTGTACGCATCGCCTCATACTCTTCTGCCCGGGTTACGGATTTCTTTTCAACATATACTTCTACGCTTTTTTTCTCCATTTCAGGAAAACCATTTTCATTTTTTCTGGTCTCTTCCCATATTAGTAATGCAGTTTCCATATCAATTTTCTCCGTAATCTCCTGATAATGCCATCGAATTTCTAAGGGATTCAAATGCCTCCCTGAACCGATCCGTTCCTTCGTCATATCCAAAGTGTGCCTTGCAATACAACACGACTGCCTGCATATAAAGAGGATCATCGCAGGGGTGTCCGTACACCCCTGCCACTTCCAGTTCTTTCATACATGCCAGGACAAGGGCCTCGACTTCTGCATCTGCCTCATCCGATTTGACTCTGAGTCTTTTTTTGATCTTTTCTATCGTTGTCCTGTCCATCTTTTTTCACCTATGACGCTTTCTTTGTCAGAGTAACAAGCGAATGGTTGTCCAGTGACTTCCCATCACAGATCATCACTGCCTTTGTCACCTGATCCTCTGTATCGTTGTCTTCATAGCTCTTGACTGTCATTGCGTAATTTGTATTGAACATATAATCAGACCAGTCATACAGGAATGCTACCACTGTATCGCTTTCAATCGTGCCTCCAAGACTTGACATATAATCATTCAGCACAACCCGTCTTCCAAGCAGCGTTCTTTCCGGCTGACCATTCACCCCATAATTTACACGTGCAATCGGTTGACCGTTTGTGTCCGTCATTCCGACAAATTCCATGAACGTCTTCTTCGTCATGTTCCATACCGCACCATTTTCATAAGCGAGGGGCAATGCACCTTCTGCCTTTGTCAGGGTTTTATAATCAACATTTCCCTTCGCTGTGATCTCAATATTCTGTCCTGCCTCTACGGTCTCCTGCAGCACTCCATTTGGTTTTCCACTTCCATCACCATTCACAATAGCTTCTTCCTGTGCCTTTACCATTGCTTCTGCCACATTATTAACAAATACCGTTTCAAACAGCTCCAGGGACATCACGGAACTTTCCAGTGTCAGAGAGATCGCACACCGCAGTTTATACCCTTTGATGTCGATTCTTCCGGTTTTCTTTTTCTGTTTCTCACTTGTTCCACCTTCTGCAACCCAGGTTGCCACCGGCTTCACATTCGATGTCGGAATACTTGCACCCGGTGCATACGATGTCTGCGTAACCAGTGGGAGGATCATTCCGATTGCTTCCATCTTCTCAATGATCCGGTTCACCACAACAGGAGAAATGACAGTACCGATATCTGTTGTCTTGGTCGGTCCCGCTTCATTTGTAAATTTGTCCGGGATCTTCGTACCTTTTACCACAAAATTCATGAAAGCAGTACGATATTCCTTTGTATCGTAAACATTTTCTTTTTTCTCCTGGATCTCTCCGAAGTTCATCAGACTTCCATTTGCACCAAACACATTTACCGCACTTGGTTCTCTGTTCAATGCTGCGAAATTCGCCTGTGCCTGTGCAATTTTCTCCCAGGCTTCATCCAGATCTGTTACCTCTTTCATCTTTGCTTCTGCTTCTTCTGCCTTTCCGTCTGCAAGCAGCTTTTCTGCTTCCGCAAGCAGTTCTCTTCTCTTTGCTTCATACTGTTTCTTGTTCATCTTTTTTCTCCTTTCAGTTTCAAAAGTGCTAATTTCTGTTTCAAATACTGTCCCTTTTCACCCTCATCTTCTATCCGGAGAAGTTTCCTTGCCTTTGCAAGTATTTCTTCATCCGGCAGATGAAACTCAGGACCCGCAATCATTTGTGGTTTTTCTTCTTCCTCATCAAACATAACTGCATCAATCAGTTTCTTCTCTTTTGCCTGTTCTGCAGTCAGCCACGTTTCCTGCTCCATCATGTCCAGTGCCTCTTCTGTACTCATTCCGCTTTTTTTCACATAAGCAGTACACAATGCAGAATCCGCAGTTCTCAGTACTTCTGCCATATGCTCCATATCACTGTGATTTCCCTGCGTTCCTGAAGATACACAATGAACCATCATCAATGCTGTAGGGGACATCTCGCAATAAGCAGCCATTGCCGCTATCGATGCCGCACTGCACGCTTCTCCAGTTATATAAATCTTTACATTTTCCTGCATCTTGTGAAGCAATGTATAAATCTCTGATCCTACATCGATCACACCTCCCGGTGAATTGATAAAGACTTCTACCTCATCACCTGGAAGTACATTTTTTAAAATTCCTGCCACATCATTAGGACAGGTACAATCCATTCTGAAAAGATTGTAGTACCACTTATAATCGTTCGGGACCATCACCCCTCTGATATCAATCCGGTGTTTCATCACCTGCACCTCCTTCTGTATAATCTAAAAGCCGGGTGATCACCCCGGCCATTACAACATAATTTTCTTTATCCATTTTGTTCAGTGCATCCTTTACCAGGTTCACCACCTGCGTATCCAGTCTTCTGATCGGCTCATCCCCTCCTGGGATTGGTGCCATATTCATGGTTGCTCGCCATTCATTCGGCAGCATAGCTCCACGATCCACCATTGCCTGAAAGTTCAGCTTTGTAGTCAGGCTGGCACACTGCAGATTATTAGCTTCAAATACGATCCGGTTTCCAAACCCTCTTTCTTTTCTTGTAAAGATCCCCGTCGTATAGGTTTGATGCATCTGGAGTACTTCCGGTTCAATCTCGGCTTCGTAATACGCATTCCATTCATCTTCTGTATACTGACTCTGAATGATCTTTTTGTTGGTGTTAAAGAAAGAATAGATTCGGTCAATCGTCCGGTCGGTCTGTGCCGCATTCGGTACGTAATCCTTTGGCTCGATCCGCTGGACATTCGCTTTTGCATCAACACCTGCTGCCCCGAATGTATCTGTTTCTACCGCGAGATAGTTGTCCACAAATTTTTCAACATTCTTTTTAATGTCTTCATCCCTCATAGATGAATTGAATGTAAGCAGCCAACGCACAACTCCGCTATTCTTGATTGCCTGGATAATTCCATGATCGATCGTTCCGATCACTTCCATCATGGACGTGATCGCAGGTGCCGGACTGGATCCGAAGATATCATCCTCATTGTAATCATGCTTCAGGTGAATGATATCGGAATAGCGGAATGTTCCTGACTTTCCATTTCGATAGAGGAATTTCAGGAATAATTCTCCTGCATCATTATACTTTGCTTCAGCGGAAATACATGGGACCGGATAAAGCTGCATCGGTTTTCCATTTTCATCACGCACAATCAGGATAAAAGCATTATTGTTCAGGCAAAGCTGTGTTGCTACTTTTTCCTGCATCTGCTGAGCAGTCATGTACGGGTTGGGTTCAGACAGGAGGAACCGGATATTTGCTTCGGGATTCACTTTCAACCCTCCGTTTGGATCATCCCGGATATGCTTTCCTGTCAGCTTTCCAATCGCTTTGACTTTTGGCCGGATGCACGCTCTTACTATATCGCTTTCATACAATTTCCCGTTCCATGCATAAAAGAAATCACCCGTCATGGTGATCATTTTTATAATACTTCCTCCAGTTGTCTGTTCAGCTTTTTTTGTTGGTTCTCTCTTCCAAAATTTTTTCACTTTTACCTCCTTGTCAGATCAGTGACATATATTCGTTGTAATGCTCCTGCAACACAACATACGCATCCAACAATGCTGCCGTTCCATCAATTCTTCTCCTTGCATTGCTGGTCTTGATAGGCTGAATATTGTCATTCTTATCAATGTCAACCGCAGTATTGCATAAACACCACTTATCTACCGGATTATTATTATAAACAATCAGGTTCTTTTCCAAGTCAGCTCCCAAACTCTTCATCGGCTGCGATAAAGTTTTCTTTCCCTGGATCACCGGGATCATTGATGCTGTTCCAAAGTATTCCTGCATATCTTCTACAAAATACTTTGCACTCCATGCATCATATCCGAACAAGTTCAGATACAGATCCTGTGTCTCCTGTATTTCCACAAACCACTCTTTTACGTCCCTGTAAGAAATCTTATTGCCGGGACACGTTCTTACATATCCCTTTTCTATCCATATATCATACGGAACTTTGTCTTCTATCACATGTTTATCTACTAAATCCTCAGGAATCCAATACATGGATAATACATAAATGTGATCGTCTTCCGGTACTTTAAATAACACCTTTGCCGCTGTCAGGTCTGTAGTTGCAGACAAGTCTACGCCACCAATTCCATATCTCGGTTTTAATTCTTTTATATCAAATCTTGCTTCATTGTTTGCCTGCTCAAATGTCAGCCATGCTTCAGACGACGTTTCTCTGATATTAAATTCTTTACAGAGCAGGTTCTTCACAAGCAGTGGATTCTTTTTTGCCTTTTCCACCTTATCTTTCAGCGTCTTTTTGTTCTTGATCGTGCCAAGTCCTGGATTCGCCTTTTCCCAGCATTCTTCCTGCGTCCATTCTTTCCGGTTATCCAATTCATAGATCAATGCTATAAAATGTTCATCCTTATACCCTTCCTGATCAAAATACCCATTGATGACCATCTCTGCCTCTTCATACTTCTGATCATAAATATCTTCCCTGATCGTTCCGGCCGTTGATGTAATATAGATCAATGGCTGCTCCCTTGCCGCAATACCATCAGCCATGATATCAAATAATGCCTTGCCCTGTTTCCACTGGTGGATCTCATCCATCAGTACACAATGCACATTCAGACCATCCAAGGTGTCGCTGTCTGAAGCAAGTGGTTTAAACACGCCATCGTTAAATTCTGTATCAAGTTCTGCTACCAGTGGTTTCACCCGCTTCAAAAGCGAGGGCGATTTCTTCACCATTCGCTTTGATTCAAGCCATATGATCTTACTTTGGTCTTTTTTCGTTGCAACAGCATAAACCTCCGGGCCCATTTCTCCATCTGCAGTCAGCATATACAATCCCACGATTGACGCAAGCAGGGATTTTCCATTCTTTTTTCCTACGATCAGGATCGATTCCCTGTATTTTCGTTTTCCCTCGATATCGATAAATCCAAATATGGTTGCAAGGTGTGCCTTTTCCCACAATTCCAGTTCTACTCTCTTTCCACCGAACTTTCCCTTGGAATGCCGGCAGTAATTCTCTGCAAACTCCAGCACATGGTTCGCCCTTTTCGCACTGTAGAAATACTCTGTTGGATTCTTGATGTCATTTACGATCTTTCTGTATGTCTTATACACCTTTTTGCTGACGATCACTTCTTTATTCTGGATCTTCTCCCAGTACTCCAAAATCGGATTATAAGTCAGCGGATATCTAATCTTCTCTGCCATTTACAAATTCCTCAAATCCATCGTCCTGCAGCTTCACCGCTTTCTGTTCTTTTGGAAGTAACTCTGTCAGCTGCTTAATGACCGCCATATAATTTTTGATCATTGTATTGTAGATTTCTATTTCCGCAGACTTTTTGACTCCTTTTTGGTTTGCACCATTCTGATACTCTTCTGTGTATCCTTTTTCTGCAATGATCGTCCTTAACTCATACAGTGATGCCCCCATAAATGCCGCCTCATTTACAAGGGATTCTGTCGCTTTTTTCGTCTTTTCATCCAACTTTTTGTATATTCCGTTTAATTTTCTTTTCTCTGCCGCAATGATCTGTTCTTTGGTTTTTCCCTCGTAACTCGCCATATTTCCCGCTTTCTTCCCCTTTCTCTGCCCTGTATTTTCCCTGTTTACCTACACCCCCTCACGCGTGCGACCCGTGTGTTACATGAAGGTGGGACTGTGGTCTTGGCAGATTTTTTCAGATTCTTCAAACAGGGGGGAGTACATACACTTCCCCCTCTTCCGTGAATCCATACTGTACAAAATGAACTCCTTCCATCTCACCTTTGTTCTCTTTCTGATGACAGACATGACAATCGTATTTCAGATTTGAAAAGTTTAATGTGATCTCCGGGTCGTTAATATTCTCAGGCGATAACTCTATCTTATGATGAACTATGTATCCCGGTACTTCATGGCACGTTTCACACATCCCACCATCCGCTGCCATACGCTGTGCTATGTAAGCTCTTCTGCATTCTTTCCATTGCTTTGAATTGTAGAAAGCTTTTGCAAACTCTCTCGCCATGTACCATCACCTCGCATTCGTGTTTGTTTTAATATAAAAAAGACACCTGCTAATCTCACAGATGTCTTTCTACGAAAAGTATTACGTATAAGGAGTATTATCTATCGTCTTTCGACAATACCATATTATCATGATTAATACTGAAGTGAACTGCACTCTTTAACTAATTTGAATTTTTTTCAGTGCATCTCCATGCAATTTATGAATCCACCGTTCACTGTAGCCCAAGATTTGTCCGATCTCCCAAAAGTCAAGTCCTTTTATATATTTGTAAAATAATACATCTCTTTCCTCTTGATTCGTCAGTTGATTAATTTTACACTCTATATCTTTATATGTTTCTACTTGCTTCACTCCTTCCTCATACAGTTCATCCTCTCTTTCTTGTAATATTGCTGCATAAGAACTCAAGTCACTCTGATTCGACCCATGCGGCATCCCATCATTATTCATTGACGGATACATCTTCATACTTCTGATTTCTTCAATCTCCGATTCAATTCTTTTTATTCTTTTCTTATGCTTCCTGTATCCTTTCAAGTATTCTTTCTTCTTTTTGTTCTCTCTCTTTATGCTATTTTCTTCTAGTCTCTGCTCCACCGGCATCAGCCTCCTTTATGTTATATTTCTTTGCAAGGTATTCCTCTACTGTGATATGTTCCAACTGCTGCCCCTGTATTCTAATCATGTTGTTCGCTTGATATGCCGGACGGTGGAAGTCCGCACTGGCTTTCTGATCCGGTGGATGTTCTGCCATCCCGGCATAGTGTTCTTTCTGATTCTGCCGGATTTCTGCTGGACTCCAGCGTCTGTCTGTGCTTCGTTTCAAGGGATATCACTCCTTTTCTTTAACCATTCCACCGTGCATTGGAGGCAACGGCTTGGAGGTGTAAAATCCGGACCCGCTCCATCCCGTACCCAGGGCATGATTTCTTCCGGTTCGCCCGCTGTGTCATATGGACACATCAGAATCCACGCCAGTTCCTCATCTGTCATTGACCGGATCCGATCACCATTCGTACGCTTCTTCTCATCTGCCTTGTACCGGAGCAGTCCTCCGACCAATACGCCTGTACTGACTGCCCCGATTGCTGACAGAATCATGATTACTATATTTGCTATCATTTTTCTACTCCGTCTTTGAAGCTCTTCGCTTTTATCTCAATGAATTCATTTGCATTTCTTCGAAGATTTTCTCATAACCTATCTGCTGATCGCGTTCTTTCAGATGCTCAACACGGTTATTCCATTTCTCAACAGCTTCTTCTTTGGAATTCGCTCCATGTACCGCATAGCAATCTTCCTCGGCTGTGTCTATTGTTGTTCCATGTATTCCATCGTAGTGGCAGTATCTCGGACAGCCAGCCGACCATCCGAAATAAAATCCGTCTGCCACATCTCTTGAAAGATATGCTTTCGCTCCACATCTAGGGCATGGTTTTAATTCTTCCATCGCATCAGCATCAATCAGTCTCATTATCTTCCACTCCTTAACATACAAAAAAGTAATTCTGTCATAGATTTTTTTCTTAGTCCCATTCTGCAAGGCTTTACTACCTTTAATTCCCACCCTGTCACATTTGCATCTCCTATCGGTGTTGGATTTTGAAATTCATCCTCTGGCTCTCTCATGCATGGAACTGCTACCATAATTCCCCAATATTTAGATGATTCCGGATTGCATTGGTGTAAGTGTTCATCAAACTTACCGTTTTGCAAATCTTGTATCAAATCTTTGTAGCACTCCATCGTCGTTACTATATAGTTCTTTTCTCCATAGAAATTCAGTCCATTCCCGCTATAAACATCTTCCTTGCAGCTTTTAATTTCGTAACAAGTAAATATTCCTTTTTCTATCCCTGATATGGACATTTGATCTCCCGGTGAAAACTGCATATAATCCACTCTTTTCGCATTGGATGTCCACGGATCAATGCTCACTTCTTTTGCATAATGTTTTCCAAAAACATTTAATTTGGTGCGTTCAAGGATGTGCGACAGAAAAAGTGTGGTTTCCTTTCTGTTCATCTTCTCCCCCTAAAGTTCCTCTAGCTCCTTTTTATAAGCTTCTTTTCTTTCTTCCAGCCACTGTGCCAGTTCCTCTTGGAATCTTCCTGACTGTCCTTCGTTGTATGGTTTTGGACTCGTCACGATCAGCCAGTGATTTTTCTTATGCTCCTCTAAAAGTACCTCGATGTATTTTATATCTGCCTCAAGCTCTTTCGCCCTGCTCAATGTTTCTTTGTTCATTTTTCTGTCTCTCCTTCTTCTGCTCCTGCTGCCACATCAGTCCTACATACTTTCCATAGGTCATTCCTGCCTGCTTTGCTTCTCTTGCTACTTTCACCAGTTCACTCTCATGTCTCCGCATTTTCTTCACTGCCTTTTCTCTTTTCTTTACCGGTCTTCCTATTTTTCCCGGATGTCTCATCTTTTGCTTTTCTCTTGTATGCTTAATGTTGGCCAGTCTCTGACACTCCGTGCCGCAATATTTCTTTTTCGCTGTCGCCCGTTCAAATTCTTTGTTGCAGATTGGACAGATTACTTTGCTTTTTCCCATTTTATCACCTTTAAATCACATATTTTTTATGAGCTTGCTCCAACTCATCCTCCGACAGATCCAAATAGATCTGCGTTGTGGCCACATTCTCATGTCCCAGCATTTTAGATACCTGCATAAGTGGCATGCCCCTCCGCAATGCCATTGTTGCACACGTTCTTCTGTATTTATGCGGATTCGCCTTTTCCACACCGGCTCTTTTTGCTATCTTTCTCATAATCGCTTCAATTGACCCCGTGGATGAATGTCCTTCCCTGATATTCTCCGGATTCTTCCACCATGCCCGCAATTCGCTTTTTTCTACCCCTGCCCTTACGAGAGAGACAACATCAGCTCCGTGCGGAAGTAAATACGGATTACTGTCTCTTCTTTCTTCTAAATATTTTTCTAATGTGAATTTTGCTTTTGCATTTAAATATACATACCTGTCTTTTTCGCCTTTTCCATGTACCAGGATTCTGTCTCCATCTATATCCGCAACAAGGATCTGTGCTACTTCACTCACCCGGCATCCTGTGGAGAGTAGAAGCTCTATGAGCATCTTTTCCCGTTCTCCGTCTGCTGCCGCACGTAATTTTTCTATTTCCAGCTCTGTTAAAGCCTCTTTCTTTGTCTTCCTTTGCTTTATCCGGTCTATTTTCAACATTGGATTTTTCCGAATCTCTTCCTCCATGTAAAGCCATCCAAAAAAGCTTCCCAGGTTTCGGATTTCATTTCCTATCGTCGTCTTTGACACCTTATCTCTTCTCAGTCTGACTGCCATGTAATACCGGATATCATCTGCTGTAATGTCATCCACAGTCTTTTCCATTCTTTCCAGCATACTTTTAATACTCACTGCGTAAAATTGCAGCGTTTTTTTCGTGCATCCTTTCACCTGCTTGGCTACAAGGAATTTTTTTAACAGCATCTCATTTCTATCGACTTGTACCGGTGCAATCTCCGTACACCGCTTTATAATCTCCACACCGTTCAGTATCAGATCAATATCATATCTGCACTCCTCTATATCGATTCCCTTGGCCGACGCCCATAGCAGTATTTTATTGACTATTTCTTCCCTGCAATCTACCGCATCCACCTTGTTCTCCTTTCTCTCCCTGCTCTCAGGCAGGGAGGAATCCATTATTTACGGGGTTCGTATTGTGACATACTTTTATAACCACGCCTTTCGGCAGAGGTAACTTTATAAATAATTTTTCTTATACCTTGCTTCCCATTCTGCTCTTGTATGGGTCTGCTCATATTCTTTCTGTGCCAGCCTGCACAGGATCTCCCGTGTCGTCCTGTTATTATGTACTGCTTCCGGACCGTCCTTGTGGTGTGCCATGCACAGATATACTTTCAGTCCATCCCCTTCTGACAGTTCCCTCTGTCCGGATCCATACATGATGTGATGCTCTTCTGTATATTGTTCCGAGCAGTCATCATAGAGCAGTTCACACAAAAAGCAGATTCCTTTCTTTGTCCTGAGAATACTCTTTTTATGCATTTTCTTCTTTTTCTTCCTTGCTGGCTTCGGGAACGCCATGTCTGAATAGTCAATGCTCATACTTTATTCCTGTCCATTCTCGTCCACCTTCGTCTCAAACCATTTCTTCCAGTATTCTGCCGATCCGAGCATCATGTGCGGTATCTCTTTCATGGATGCTGCCATATACAGGGCTGCTGCATACGCTCCCATGGTCTTCATGTATTCCCATCTGCTACCTGCCGGATTCTGCTTTTCCGAGTTATCCACCTGTTCCTGTGGCCGTCCGGCTTCTGTATTTATCGCACTTTCTTGAATCTCCCCGGAATTATCCACAACTTTTTCCACAGACGCTTCAGATTCCTGCATTGTACCGGTGCAATCCGGCTCTTTCTTCTGTATTTCCGGCATCTTTACTGGTTCTGGAAGCAATTCTGGAAAATCTTTCTCAATCTCTGTCTGTCCCGGAATGTCATTCGGAAGTTCTGCCTGCTTTTCTTCTTCCTGTTTTTTCGATTTTGATGATTTCGCTTTAACTACCTTGGATTCTTTCCGTTTCTTTTCCTTTTTTGGCTGCACCGGTGCAATCGGCTCTTTTTCGGGGAACTGCTGCCCCGAAATCTCTTCCCAGTTCTTCCTTCCATCTTCCTGATCTGTAATCAGTGTAAGATAACTCAAGATAGCATCCCAGGTATACTTTTCCTTTACTCCCTGCCTCACAATCTGCAGTGTAACTTCCTCTTTTTCATCATTCAGGTACAGCATGATCCTTCCGGCTCCCTGTGGCCGGACACTGTAGATTTTGTCTCCATCCGGAGCAAGGATTTCTTTGAGGTACTGTGTTCCGCACGTTGTGCGGACAGTCTCATGCAGCTGCAGGTACAGTTCCGGCTCGTCCATACAAAGCTGATGGATTGCTTTTTCCAAATTGTTCAGATCCCTCTGTTCCTCTTTCTCTCCTTCCAGGATCACCTCAATATCGGTGATCTTCTCTTCATTTTCAATTTCTTCTTTCACCTGCTGGATCTCCGACTTGCTGTATGCCGGAGTCAGTTCTTCTGCCACGCTGTCCGGAAGTGTCAGCATCAGTGCCAGCTTTGCGTATCCAAACCCCTGATAATGTTCCTGCAGTTTCGGTGAGTAACCGCCTTCCGAAAATCTGTCGTTGATCCTGATATATCTTGATACCTGGGTCGCTTCCAGCTTATATTCCGCCCAGGCAAATTCGTTGACATTGCTGTATCCCGAATTTTTCAGGATGTCGGTATCCCTTCCCTTCTTCAGCAGATATCCGGTCAACACAAAGTCTTCCACCGTCCGGTTCAGTACCGCGTTGACTGCCTGCTTATATTCCTCATAGTTCTGATATTCCACCATCTGCTCCATTTATACTGCCTCCTGTATCTCTTCTGCTTCCAGGAAATCCTCTGCTAATCCCTGAAGGACTCTTGTATTGTTCTTTGCTTTCAGCTCTTCAATATTTGCTTCTCTCTTGATTTTGCTGATCTTGGCCAGCTTTTTGTCTTCCTCGGTCAGACGTTTACGGATTACCTTCTGCCACTCTTTCAGGAACTCCCGGATCTGTTCAATTCCCGGCTCTTCATCCAAATAGCTCCGGTGTTGCCGGATGGTTCCTCCCGGTTCAACTTCAATCGTGTAGAACGGGATTCCCGGTGCTTCTTTTCTTCGTAAAAAGCAGATGTATGTCTCTCTGCTCTCGATCCGGTCAAAATAACGTTCACTGCTGCCGGCACAATGATGTAAGGCACGTCCTTCTTTTACAATATCGATCATGGTATCCGGTACTAGGATCTTATATTCCTCATTCTCGTACTCGTAGCGGCTCTTGATTTCTTTCATGATTCCTTCTGCCTTTGGGAACTTCTGCTGCATTTCCTCCGCATATTTTTCTTTCGCTTCTGTATTCGTATCCAGCTCCCTTAATATCTGCATCTGCTGCCTGTCCACCACAACTTCATCATGCCGACGCTTCAGTTCCCGTGGTCTGTAGACCATTTCATCTTTCATATTTTTACTGCACGCTTCGCACATATTGATGTAATCCTTATATTCTTCCAATACTTCTTTCGGTTTTTTTCCCGGATACTGCTCCGCCTGCTGCCGGATGATATAATTCATGATCTGCTGAGGACTCATGTACTCTTCCAACTCCCGGATATCTTCTGGCCGGATTCTGTTCGCCGTCATCCACCGGACGGTCTCTCTTGAGATTTTCTTTCCGGTCTCATCTGAGTACTGCATCCAACGCACCATGTCATTTCCACCCTGTTCGTCCCTGATCCGGTTGATCTTCTGCCGATCACGGATCAGGAACATCTCTTCGATGCTATCTGCTCTTAGATTCAGCGGTCCGTAGTATGTATTTTGATATACCGGATACTCCGTGCGTTCCACAGTATCTTTCAATAGATTCCAAAACCGCCCCTTACTCAGATATTCTATTTTTTCGGCATATTCCTTCATCTGCCCTGCTCCGGCTATGAGCCGGTTATAATTCAGTTCCTGCCCCTGTGCAGACAGGAACTCCAGCACCTTTGACGCTCCGCTATAGATTGTCCCCTCTAAGATTTTGTCAAACTCTCCCGGATACAGATATCCCTGCCTTGCCCGGAGATTCTTTCGGTTCCCTTCTGTCCACCCTTCCAGATAGTCTTCATAGTAGATTTTATAGGTTCTTTTCAGCTTTCTGTTTGAGAAGACTTTATACAGCATGATTCTGATTTCGTCGCCCAGTTTCACGTAATGCCTGCCATTATCCCACCCGACTTTCGCTTCTAGGATCCTGAGTACACTTGTATCTTCATCCACCGGCTGGAGCAGATAGCAGCTCTTATATTCTTGTTCCATATGATCCGTTCTTGTCTTTGCCTGGATCAGCTTTCCACAGGCAGGACAGCACACCATGTCATTATGCCGGATCTTTTTTCCACCATCCTGCCTCTTGATTCCTGACGCTTCGCTGCTCTTTCCACAATTTGTACAGGTAAACGTCTGTGTTCCTTTTTCACGGAACATATAGTCCTCTCCTGCTGACTTCTCAAAAAACCATTCTCTCAGATCTCCCGGTCTGTCCGGCACTTTTCTCATAAGATCCATAAGCCTTGCCTTTTTGTTCATTTCGGTATTCTCCCTGATTTCCCGGTTATATGTATGTTCAAGTCCCCGGATTCGTTCCCATGGACTGTCTTTCCACGGTCTGTTTGTAATAAACTCTTTTATTCTGTCAGCATCTGCTCTCTGCATTTTTGGATAGTTTTCGTAGTATCTCCACTCCCAGTCTCTCCAGTCCTCATTCAGTGCGTTCAGGATGCCGCCTTTTCTCCAACCATGCTGCTCGATCCAGTACTCATGTTCTCCCGTCTCGTAGTTGATGCAGTACCGGACCAGCAGGTCTTTTGCCTGGTAAATGTTCAGGATCAGGATTTTCTCCAACTCCTGCAGTGTGGCTGTGAGTCCTTTTCCTGCTGCTCTTTTCGGTGCAAGCCGCTCTATCGCTTTCCTTTTCATGGTTACACCTCCACCCATTCCCGTTCCGTGGTCAGCGTATACTTTTGGAATGCTTTTATTTTGCTTCCATCTACGACCTTCAGACCTGCTGCCACCGGTCTGCCCTTTTCATCCTCTACGATCATGCCAATTCTTGCTCCAAGGTCACCCCATACTTCTGGGTGGATTCCCCTTGCTATGGCAATCTTGTCCTGCCCTGCTGCTTCTGCCTGGTCTTTTTTCACACAGACACCGCCATGAACAGCTTCCCATTCCCGCTTCGGATGTACGATCATGTACTCCATTGCTGCCTTTGCAATCTCCGTAAGAGTTAATTCTGTCACCAAGGTAAGTTCTGTTGATACAACCATGGAACACTGATTCTCCTCATCTATGCTTCCTCCGGCTTCGCACCGGAAGAATCTGTTCTTTCCGTTGACCGGATACCACTGCAGGCAGTCCAGGATATACTCTGCTGCATGGAATCCTGTAGATCTTGTCTTGCTTTTTTCTTCCCTGTAAGTCTTTCCCACTTCGTATTGGAACGTCCCTTTTCCACAGGTTGCCTGCAATTTTTCATTGAATCCCTTGTATACGATCATTTTTCCTCACCCAGGTAATACTTCCTCACAATCTCCTTGATTCGTGCCTTTGTTGCTGTCCCGATATACACCGGTGTCGGTATCCCCGCTGCTTTTGCGATCCGGTCATCCATTCTCGCTCTTTTTTCAGAACTTTCTTTCATTATTTTTGCCATGCAATCCTTCAGACTTTTTCCTTTTCTCCTGACTGCAAGTGCCATCTTCAGACTCTCTAAGCACATCTGCTCAACAAGATCCTTCCAGTCTTCCAGCATCCCGGTGATCTTCAAGTCTTTCGCTTCCACTTCCAGTTTTCCTACCGCTGCAAGAGCCGGTACTGTCAATTCGTCGATTGTACCGGTGCAAAAGTCTTCTGCATCCTCTGGATCGATTCCGTTCTCTTCGGCTATTGCCCTGACTGCATCCATATCTCCCTCTTCCAGCTGTGCCTTGGCCGCACGGTTGATTTCTTCCCAGGAGTCAAATTCTCCAAATTTATCCCACATCTTCAAATCTCCTCTTCTCCTCGCAATATCGCCTGAAGCGTCTGCTTATACTCACTATCTTTCTCCCACACAACCTCTACCTTGTGCTTGTCCTTCTCTTGTAGAAACAACTGCCACAGCTCACGGTTCTGCACTTCCTTACCTGCAGACCGTTTCCACTCCGCACGTCTCCACTTCTCCGGGTTATTTGCCTGGATCATATTTTTTATATACGTGTTCTCTATGTAGAAGATAATATGGCATGACTCCCGAAATCTCTGGAATGCCCGGATCATTGCCAGCAGGACACTTCGGTTATAGGTTGTCTCAGCTTCCTCTCCCTGTATGAACAGGTCTTTCACTTCACCGTTTTGCTTAGTAAATACTAAGGCTGCAGCATATTTCCCATCCCGGACAGATGGTCCATGGATGGTTGTCTCTATGTAAACTCTGACCGTCTTCATGTTTCAAATCCTCCTGTTCAGCCGGATCAGCGTGTATCTCCGGTACTTGAATCCCGTAGCCGGATTGATCCCTTCATGGCTTTTCGCCACATAATACCCTTGCGGCACGTGGATCTTCTTTGGCCATCTCGCCAGCCGCTTCTTTTTCGGTGGCTTTAACGGCATATTCTTGGAAGTGCTATAACTGGATTCACTCAAGCGTGGCTTCTCCCTGCTGCCGTCTTCTTTCTTTTTTCCCACTTTTTCACTTTTCGTGATATAAGATGCAAGCTGTGAGCAGTCTTCCTCATAATATTTACTTTTTTCAAGCTGCTCTGCGTAAATTCCACCATGTGGCCAGCATCCCTCCACCCAGCGGATCGTGTCCCGGCATCCGGTTATGATCAGATGGATATGCCATGCCCCTTTTGTTCCCCGTTCAATATTCCGGATCCACCGCGGTTCGATCTCCTCTTTCCGGTATCTCCTTCGGAGCTTGTCCATCAGCTTCGTAAAATCTTTCTTCGCCCGCTCCATGTCCGGTGGTCTTGCGTCCACCCTGTACGTCAGGGTCAGAAAGTAGTCTTTTTTACCAAAATACTCCAACAGGCGGTGACGTGCCGTCTCTGCCTTATTCATGGCATTCACGATCGCCATCTGTTCCTGGGTCGGCTTTCTCTTCTTTTCTCTCGGTAATCCTTTTGCACCATATCTTCCGTCATGGTACTCTTTTACTTCTTTCACATCCCCATCCCGGAATGTATGTATTACTCTTCTCGTAGCCATCCGTATCCCTCTAACTTTAATATCTTTATCAAGTACGAAAACGGGAAAAAATCCCCGTATTTCTTGACTTTCCAGCTCACAGATGCTATCATATATATGACTTTAATATCTGTGAGACAGAAAGTCTTGCGTCTAACACTTCCGTATCCCCGGAAGTGTTATTTTTTTCTTCTTTTTTCGTAGATTCTTGTCCCGATATGGAGCATGTATGCTGTCACTGCTATACATGTTCCTGTGATCAGCTCCCCTTTTATGACCGAGATATCCTGCATTAGTACTTCCGTGGTCTCTATCTTTGCACACATCACGATCAGGTCTACAAGGATAATCCCTTCCAATGCTCCCCGGAGCAGTCTCAGATTTCCTCTTATGCGACTATCACGTATTCTTTCCCTTTTTCTTCTGCCAGTCTCTCTGCTGCTGCCTTCGCTTCTTCGTAAGTCCCACGTTTGCAGGCCATTTCCCCGCTCTTCCATCTTATGATCCATATATGTTCTTCCTCTCTTCTTCCGATTCTTTGACTCATACCAGCATCCCTTTTTGAGTCGGTGTATACAGCACCCGCTCTTTCGGGTATTTTCTGCTATCAAACGGCTCTATCAGCGTGTCGCCCTGCACAACCGTCGCTCTGATCCCCAGCAGGCTTAGCTGCACATATGTCATATACACACCTTTCCAGTCGAGATCCTGTGCCACCACTTTCATGCATCTTTGTGGGTTCTCCCCACGCTGGAGCAGTATCTTCGCTACAGCTATGATCATGCCTCCTGCTCCTGTAGATGGTTCGTGAATAATCATCGGCCTTTCTTCACTTACCTCTTTCGGAATGGATGTGGCTGCCGTCAGCAGTGATACATGGAACGGGGTAAAAAACTGCCCGGTACTCTTCGCTCCCCAGTTTCCTGCCATAAACACGGCTCCCAGCACATCCCGCATCTCCTGATCCAGTGCTTCAATCAGCATTTCACTTAACTCACTGAACCCTTCCATGGTCTCCCTGCCATGCTTTCTTGCGATATCCATATACTGGTCTTCCCTTGCCTGCCAGGTTTTCCCGCGGATCATATCCGTGGAATTGCTTATTGATATTGCAAGGGCTTTCACCCAGTCTGAAAAAATGTCATATCCTGCATAGGTCCCGGACATGGATTCTATTTTTTTTGCTATCTTTTCTATCATTTTTCCATTGCATCCTTCATAAAGCGTTCCACAGCGGCATCCCACTCTTCCATCAGTCTGATCTCCATCTTCGGCCGGAACAGATCCGGATCTGTCATGATTTCGATCAGCTTTGCGGTCTGCTGTGCTGTAAAATCGTATTTCTCTGCACGTATTGTCCTGATTACCGACTGCCTGTAAAATTTTTCACGGGTTTCCCTGTCTTCCACTTCCCGTACCTTCTGCATAATGTACCGGTGCATTCTTACCACAAAGGAAGCAAACTCATCATTGCTCATTTTTTTCATATATGCATCCTGTCTCCTCATAATTTCTCGATTGCAGCACCTGACGGTTGACCCGATCCGCAAATGCTTCCTTATCTTTCAGATCCTTTATTTCTATCTTTTTTCCATCAATTACCACCAAGCTCTTTACCGTCATTGCATCACCTCCGGTGCTTTGGTTCATCTTATGTGTTACGGTTTGTACTTGTTGCAGTGAATTTTCTTTATCTAGCTTCCTTTTCGTAATCTGTCAGATCTATCTCTTTTAACGAATCCACACATTTTTTACTATAAAACCAGTTCGTCCACGGACTTTTAGCCCAGTATCTAGCACTATACACATCAGCGTTCCAATCATATACTTTTTGATAAACCTCAACCTTGCTTTTGTCCTCGTATTCGCTGTCAATGCTTTCAACCTGCTTTATGATGGCCTCATACGCCATCCTATCTGCATGTATCTTTGCATCTACCCCGCTGTGACTGCATATTATCATTACAACGCAGCCTAGAAATACGATAGCTCCAATCGCTATACTGCACATGCCTATAGCCATCACGCCCTCATGGATAAAGTCATCTTTCCACTTTATTATTAACGCAATTCCTATTACCACCAATAAAAAACTACTTACTGTCCATATCACTTTTCCTCACCCCACCTTTTTCTCATCCAGCTCTGCACATAATGCAAAGCCTTTTACCAGTGCCAAAGCCTCCGGCTTTCTTTCTTTTGGAATTTTTTCAAGAATTTCTATCATTTCTTTTGCATCTTCTCTCTTTTTTTCAATGCTTTCTCTGTATCCTGTCATACCTCTCCTCACCTCTTTCTCTTGTTGACTTTTGTTTTTCTGTCTATTACTCTTTATATAGATATTTTTCGCTTATTTACGAAAGGAGACCATTATGAAACGTAACTATTTAGTACACCATTTAATTGACAACCAGGCATCAACATCAGAAGAAGCGATAGAATTTGCGAGTTCTTGTCCTTGTTGTGGTATCACCTTGCTTCCCACAGCTCTTCATGCTGTTTGCGTTGACCATGAGGATGAAGAGGAAAATGTTGTTTACCTTCTTAACCACTGTGAACATTGCAATGAGTGTTTTATTTCCACCCACCCATACGACACCGTTAATGATTACAGCTATTCTTTCCAAAGTAGTGCTCCTATAAAAGAAGTGAATTGTTCCTTTTCTCCCGCTATTTACAATCTTTCAAGTGACTTTGTAGAAATTTACAAGCAATCTTACCGAGCTGAATCTTTAGGATTGGACAAAATTTGCGGAATGGGATACCGGAAAGCCATTGAGTTTTTGATCAAAGACTACATAATTTACAAGAACCCTTCTGTGGAAGATTCCGTTGTAAGACTTCAACTTATGCCATGTATCAAAAATTACATTCACGATGAACGTCTCGTTACCCTTGCTTGTGCGTCCGCTTGGATAGGCAATGATGAAACACATTATCAAAAGAGGCATTCCAGCTACACCCTTAACAACTTAAGAATTTTCATCAATGCCTTTGTCACATTTGTCGATGCTGACCTCGCTTATGAAGCTGCTAAGCAGCTTACTTCTGATTAGAGTTTTTAAGTCTTACATTTACATTTTCTACTCCATAAAGTGCTTCTGACAGAAGTTTTCCTTCTAAAGTCCAATATCTTGTCATCCTGCATATTGGACTTTCTTTTGTCCCGGTTCCTTCTACAGTCTCTGTTCTAATCACCTGTACAACTTCTGCTTTCATTCTCACTGAGTTCATTTTTCTCACCCTACCTTTTTCTCTGAATCATCTTTCTCCATTGCATCTCTTGCCTTAAGCACTTCCACGCTCCCTTTTACTACCAGGAGGCTTTCTTTATCCAAATGCTTCAGATTTTCCACAGTTTCTTCAATTATTTTTTTCTGCTCTTCACTCATGTTTCCACTCCTTTCTTCTTGTCTTTTTTCTCTTTTTCTCCTATACTTTTCTTACAGGCTCCTGCCAGAGCCAAGTTCAAAAGAAAGGAGATTTTTATGTTAACAAAAGATTCTAAGACCGTTCTTTATCATCTGTATAAAGAATATTGTGTGCGTCGATCTAACGGCCTTTCGCGTAGTAATGCTAAAGAATTTGATTCATCTGAATCTGTTCAAAAACTACTTTTTCCTGATTGGTCTGTTTCTGATGTTGATGATTGTATGTGTGAATTAGGTAGAAACGGCTATCTTGACAATCATCACGCCAGCGATCTTATTTATGACTCATCTCTTACCGATAAGTCCATTGTTACAATGGAAAATCAGAAAAAAGAAACTCTCCTTAATGTTGTAAATTTTCTTGCTCAATTTATTCCGTGATTTCCCACGATTCAGAAAGTAACTCTCTTGTTGTTGGTTGCCATCCTTTAACCGGGTGGCTTCCATCTAGTTTCATCAAAATACATGTTCCTGTTTCTTCCACTTTTACTTTTACTCTTGCAGTTGGACTTTCTCTCATGCATTTTTTCTCTTGCAATGCTCTTTTAGTTGCTTCATATATGTTCATATTCTCACCTCGCTTTCGTTTCGTTTGAATACATTGTAATCCCGTTTGAATACTTTGTCAATATATTTCTGTTGCGTTTGAAAACTTTTTGTATTGACTTCATCTCTCAGTAGTGCTATCATCAATTTAAAGGAGGTGTTTCTATGACACAAGGAGAGCGAATTAAACAAGTTCGCAAATCTCTAAATATGACTATGGATCAGTTCGGTGGTAAAATTGGTGTTACAAAATCCACAATTTCTAATATAGAAAATGGAAATCGAAATGCCACTGAACATATGCTTAAATCTATCTGCCGTGAGTTCAGAGTCAATTATTTTTGGCTCACCGAAGAAAAAGGAGAGCCTTTCATCAATATTCCTGATACTGCTTTGGATGATCTTGCCGATGATTACGATCTCGATAATATAGATAAAAAGATTATTCAGAAGTATCTGGAGCTGAGTGCTGATCAGCGTGACGTGATTAAAGCTTACCTGAGAAGTCTCTGCGAAGACGAAAAAAACGGGTGAATCACCCGTCTTTTCTAATGAAGTACTTATGTATGTATTGAAATATTTTTGTAAGATATTCTATCTTATCAATTTTTTCAATCATTTCAACAATGTACTTTTTGTAATCTTCGCTATTCATATGTATTCCACCTCCAAGATTTCCTTTCACTTAATTAACAGCTCAGCAGCGGAAATCTTACGGAGATGGGATAATTTGTCCACTATATTGGACACTTATTTGTAATCCGATTCATACAGGTCTGATATTTTACATTTCAGTCCTGCTGCCAGCTTCTCCAATGTGGCAATAGTCGGATTAGAATTTTCATCCATGAGTTTCTGCACCGTCGATTTGGGTACACCTGACATCATGGACACTTGACGCACAGTTAGGTTTTTTTCATATATTATTTTTTCTATTAAGATTTTCATGTATTTAGTATTGGATTTTTTAGAGAAAAATATGTAAACATTTCAATATGAATGGAGTGATATTTATTTCTGAAGATAAATTATTTTTAACTTATAATCAACAAATGCGTAGATTACGAAATAATAAGCAAATTATTTGCAACGGATCATCACATAAAAAGATTTTAGTACGTGCTGGTTATTTTAATATTGTAAATGGTTATAAAAATCCTTTTATCAGTGGACGTGACTCCAATGGAGTTCATTCATACATTTCAGGAACATCTATCGACCAGTTACAGGCAGTAAAAAAATTCGATGATCTTCTGCGTTCTTTTTTACTACAATACATTACACAAATTGAAGAAGAAATGCGTACATTAGCTGGTTATAAATTTGATGAATGTAATGATAATGGAAATATTCCTTGGTATAATACCGAAGCTTATTCACCAAATAAGTCCTTACAAGAAAAGATGGGAGTAATTTCTAAAGCTTATAGCGAATTAAGCCGGAGTCAGCTTGATTATGTTAGTTTCTACATGAAAAATCACAAACAAATTCCAACATGGATAATGTTTAAGGTGATTAACTTTTCAACTTTTATTGACGTCATTAAGTATAGTAAAATGGATGTTTCTCATTCTTTGTGTAATTTATATGGACTATATGATAAAAATGGATTTCCTAATGTTAAACTCCTAGTCGGAAGTTTACATTGGATGCGGAAAATACGTAACTCCTGTGCCCATAATGAGCGAGTTTATTGTTTAACCCGGAAATCCGGTAGAATTGTAGAAAACTACTTAGATCAACTTAGTGCCGGATATAGACGCAAATCGGAACAGAAATTATTTGATCTTTTTATATACTTTAAATATTATCTTCCAACCAACGAGTACAAACAATTTATAAATGAATTAAAAGGAATGTTGAATAATCTACAGGGGAAAATACATCCACATGCTTTTGATTATGTTCGTGGTCAGATAGGCATTCACAATTTGAGTGATTTGGATTCCTTGCTTAATATGCAAAAAGATGAAATAGAATATAACAAATTCGATAAATAGTACAGATAAACGCCTATTTTTCTATTTAAAACAGGTAAAAAAGTATCTTTTAACAGTTGTAATATTTTCCCCCCTATAGTAATATACTTGTACAGAGAAAACCATATTGATTATGGTTGAAAAGCACTTGTACAAGTATTTGCACAGGTGCTTTTTGCTTTATATTTATTCACAATAAAAAACCGCCCCTTCGCCAAAAGGGACGGTCAACTGGAAGCACACGCCAATGTGCTTATTAAGTACTCCGAAGAGATACAACTCAACCAATGAATATTGTATCATCTTCGGTCAGTCAGTGCAAGTGGAACGCACGTTCCTCGCTGGCTGTTATTTTTATACTTATTTTCACATAAAATAAAGAAGGTGATGTAACATGGAAACTAAATATGGATACGGTTATGTCCGGGTGTCCACAGATAAGCAGGAAGAACTTTCCCCCGACTCTCAGGCAAAACTACTGAAAGACTTCGCCCACAAGAATGGGATCATCATTTCAAAGATTTTCTATGAACTGGGTGTATCCGGTCGGAAAGCTGAAAAGCGTCCTGAGTTTCAGAAAATGATCGCAATGGCAAAATCATCCGATCATCCTGTAGATGCAATCCTTGTATGGAAGTTCAGTCGGTTTGCCCGGAATCAGGAAGAAAGTATCGTTTACAAGTCACTGCTCAAAAAGAAGCATAATGTGGATGTAATCAGTGTATCTGAGCCGTTGGTAGACGGTCCTTTCGGCAGTCTGATTGAGAGGATCATTGAATGGATGGACGAATATTACTCCGTCCGGCTCTCCGGGGAAGTGACCCGTGGCATGACGGAAAAGGCGAAGCGTGGTGGATACCAGGCACGTCCACCGCTTGGATACCGGATTGCGGAACGTGGAAAACCACCCGTGATCGTAGAGGAAGAAGCCGAAATCATTCGGATCATCTTTCAGAAGTACGCACTGGAAGGAATGGGAATGTTTGACATCGCCCGATACCTCAACCTGTGCGGATTTAAGACTTCCCATGGAAAAGAATTTGAGCGGAGATCTGTCGAATACATACTGGAGAATCCTACATACTGTGGCATGATCCGGTGGAACAGGACTGTGAATGAGACGAATGAGATCCGTCCTAAAGATGAATGGATCATTGCAGATGGTCAGCAGCCGGCTATTATCTCAAAAGAACTCTTTGACAGAGCTGCTGCCCGCCGTAATATGGAATACAAGCCAAGAGGAAGCCGTCCATCCTCTACATACAGACACTGGCTTTCAGGTTTGGTGAAATGCCCTGTATGCGGCAGAACCATGATCGCTAAAAAAATAGTAAACGGCAAGCGTACTTATTGTTACTTTGTATGCTATGGATACTCAAAAGGGAAATGCCTTGCAAAGAACTCCATCAGCTCACTGAAGCTTGCACCTGCAATATTGCAGTCCTTAAAAGATGTGCTGAATAATCAGCAGCTTTCTTTTCGATATATTCAGCCAGAGCCGGAAACTGCTCCCGACTTGTCAGACATACTGTTGGATCAGCTGAAGCGAATTGACGAGAAACTGGATCGAATCAAAGAAGCCTACCGGAATGGTGTGGACACACTGGAAGAATACAAAGAAAATAAAGCACTTGTTCAGAATGAAAAGCAGCTTCTTGAAAAGCAGCTCGCAGAACTTCCTGCACAGGATAGTGAATCTGATCAGGCTGAATCTGCTCTGTTAGACCGTGTCAAAAATGTTTATGAAATTGTAAATTCTGAGTCTGTGGATGATGTTACCAAAAATGAAATTCTGAAGAGCATTATTGAAAAAATTGTATACAACAAAGAAAAGGACACCCTTGAAGTGTATTACTACTACAAGCCGCAAACCCAGTAAATACAAGGGTTTGCGGGTGTTTGTAGGTTCTTGCAAAAAGGTCAACCAGTTCGGGCAGCTCACTCTCCGCCCATCACAATACTGCGTCAGGATCGGCTGCCGCACATTGGGTCTTGAAAGATAATCAGCAAACAGTTCATCCACAATCACAGAAATCGAATCAAAAATATTTCTCTCAGGAATCCACTTATGGTCAAAGGCAGTGGAGGAAGTGATCGTGAAATCATACCCTTTATTTCTGTACCACTCCGTATAAACCCGGTTCAGAGTAAACGACATGATTGCCAGTACATTCGCCCGGATCGTATTTTCCGGCCAGGTCGCATAAATCTCACTGGATGCAACATTCTTGATATAATCTTTATATTTAACATAATAATTGGTTGCGGTTGAATCTCTTGGTGAACCATCATGTACCACAATATACTCCGGCACAACCACACGGCTTAAAACAATCTCCCCCGTCTCTGTCACCGGCTTGATCTCTGCCTCTGCGATCTTCGGGGGATAGTCTCCATATAAAGTATGAGCGGGGATAACGAATACTTGATCCTCTTCCCCGCTCACATCTGCTGGTTTCATCTGTATGTTCTGTATTGCCTTTACATTTGCAAGAATCTCCGTTCCTGCAATATTGACCGGTTCAAATCCCGGTGCTTTGATACTCAGCGTATATTCCGAATATGGCTGTCTGTCTTCTTCTATATCCAGACTCCACTCCTCCGGTGGTGCTGCAAGTTCGATTGTCTCCGTCTGTCCTGATGAATCTGTCTGTATCTTTTCCAGCGTACTTTCCGGTACTCCGGTATACGAAATAGAAATTTCCGCCCGTTCCACCGGAAATGCATTCACCGAGGAAGTAACATTGATCTGAAGCGTTCCTCTGTCAACTGCTTCTGTCTGCATGGCACGTAACTGGCTCATGATCTACTCCATGAAATCTATCATCATCTCTATTATATAAACCGGCTTTTCATGATATTCCTGCTAATTTCATAATACCATTCACACCAGTTTCATATTGGTATTTACACGAATTTCATAAGCCACTTTACACCAGCTTCATAATATCATTAAACATCACCACAACCATCAGAACCATCAGAAGTGCAAACCCCGCAAAATGCACCATGCCTTCTTTATCCGGTGATACCCGCTTTCCACGAATTGCCTCAATGATCAGAAATACCAGTCTTCCTCCATCCAGTGCCGGTAGCGGCAGAAGATTCATCACACCGAGGTTTGCCGTGATCAGAATCCCGATATTCATCAGATTCAGGATGATCACTGATAACCCGGCCGGTGCTGCCTCCTGATAAACGCCGTCTACTGCACTGACGATTCCCACCGGACCTGACAGGTCTTTCATTCCGACTCTTCCCGTCACAAGCATCCGAAGACTGTCTACTGTATAATCGATCCAGTATTTGACGGTATAAGCACCATATTTCAGGGTTCCGAAAAATCCGGGACGCTCCATCTTACCTCCGGTCACTCCCAGAAGCGGTGCAGTATCTCCTTCTTTCTGTCTCGGCTCCAGCACTGCTGTATGCGTCTTTCCATCCCTCTTATATGTGATCTCAACTTCTTTTTCTTCTGAATGAGTCAGATTATATAAACTGATATCATTCCAGATATGCACAGAGCGACCACCGATCTTCGTGATCACATCGCCTTCTGAAAGTCCCTGTTCCTGGGCTGAATATCCATCTATCACTCCACCGACAACCGGTGTTCTGTATCCAACCCATGCGATCATAATCATACATAAGATCCATGCCAGGATCAGATTAAAAAGCGGCCCTGCAACAATGACTGACATTCTTGCCCAGACAGATTTACTGTTAAAGCTTCCTTCTGATATATCTTCCACATCATCCTCGCCCATCATGCACGCTCCGCCAAAAGGAAGCAGTTTCACGCTGAACTTTGTCTCACCAAACTGCTTTCCGAACAGCGTTGGTCCAAGTCCCAGTGAAAATTCATCCACACGGATTCCATTCGCTTTAGCAAGAAGGAAATGTCCCAGCTCGTGAATGATTATGATTGCACTGAACAGCAATATCGCTAAAATAATCCCCATATATTACCACCTGTTTTTAATAAATTCATATGTTGCCTGTTCCGTCTTTAGTATTTCTTCTACTGTAGGGGACGGAATATTTTTATGAGCTTCCATGCATGCCTGAATGATCTCCGGGATCTGCAGGTATTTGATCTTTCTGTCTAAGAACATGGCAACTGCCCGTTCATTTGCAGCATTCAGAACAGTCGGGAGAGAACCTCCTGTCCTTCCGGCTTCATAAGCCAGTTTCAGTCCGTAAAATGTCTCCATATCCGGTTTCTCAAATGTGATCTGACTTAAAGCGGCAAAATCCAGTCTGTCTCCCGGAAGAAATCTTCTCTCAGGATAATACAGTGCATACTGGATCGGGAGCTTCATATCCGGTGTGCCAAGCTGTGCGATCACCGCACCATCTTTGTATTCCACCATAGAATGAATGATACTCTGTGGCTGTACGACTACCTGGATCTGATCCACGTCCACTCCGAACAGCCACTTTGCCTCAATCACTTCCAGCCCTTTATTCACCATGGTGGAAGAATCGATCGTGATTTTTCGCCCCATTGCCCAGTTCGGATGCTTCAGGGCATCTTCTACCCGGATATTCTGAAGTTCTTCTCTCTTTTTTCCTCTGAACGGGCCACCTGAGGCAGTCAACAGGATCTTATGCAATGCTTTCTCCTGTCCCCCCTGCAGAGACTGGAAAATGGCACTATGTTCACTGTCCACCGGAAGAATGGAAACGCCCATTTTCTTTGCAAGCGGTATAATGATATGCCCTGCCGTAACTAAAGTTTCTTTATTCGCAAGTGCAATATCCTTTCCTGCCCGGATTGCCTCAATCGTCGGGAGGATTCCGATCATTCCGACGATCGCAGTGACAAGGATCTCCGCTTCAGGTTCTGCTGCCACCGCAAGCAATCCGTCCATTCCACAGAGTACTTTCACATCCAGATCCCGGATCTTTTCTTTCAGTTCCTTTGCCCGCTCCTCTTTCCACACCGCAACAACCTTCGGAGAGAACTCCCGGATCTGCTGTTCTAAAAGTTCTATATTATTTCCGGCAGCCAGTGCCGTTACTTTGATATCCTGATTTGTTCTGACAATTTCCAGTGTCTGCGTTCCAATCGAACCCGTAGAACCCAAAACTGCTATTTTTTTCATGTTCCGTTACACCTCATTTGCTTTTTCTATCCGCTCTTTAAAAAACTTTCCTACAGGAATAATACGAGATAATAGATGATCGGTGCTGTAAAGATCACACTGTCAAACCGGTCAAGGATTCCACCATGTCCCGGGATCAGCTTTCCGTAATCTTTGATATTATGGTATCGCTTGATCGCTGATGCTGCCAGGTCTCCAATCTGGGAAATCGCTCCGCCTGCTGCTCCGATGATCGCATATCTGAGTACATCTTCTCCCGCATTTCCCCAGTAATTCACTGCAAGTGCATAGAGAATCCCGATCAGTGCTGCTCCGACGATGCCTCCAATTCCACCTTCTACCGACTTTTTCGGACTTAAAATAGGGGCCATCTTATGCTTTCCGATCAGCATTCCCACACAGTAAGCACACGTATCGCATCCCCATGAGCATACAAAGACAAGCCATACTGTAAAAATACCTCCCGGAAGGATTCTCGTCTGATAAATATAGGAAAGCATCACTGCCACATAAAAGACCCCGAAAAAGCCGGCCAGGATCTGCTGTGTATTATACTTAGGATATGCAAATACAAGCACTGCCATCTGACAGATCAGGTATCCCATAAAAAGCATCATAAACCAGTTCAGTGATTCTCCCGGAAGCTGTGGCTTAAAATACAGTAAGGCATAATAACCGACTGCAAATATATATCCCAGGACTCCCGGAGCTTTCTTCTCAATTCCAAATACTTTATAAAGCTCTGTCATTCCGATCAGGCTGATCAGAAGCAGAACCCCGAACAGAAGGCTTCCGCCCGTAATCACCGTGATCAGTGCAATGATCACCAATAGTATTCCACTCAATAACCTCGTCTTAAACATTATTTTTCCTCCTCAACGCCACCAAATCGTCTGTGCCGGTGATTATATTCTTCGATTGCCTTTATCAGCTCTTCTTTCGTAAATGCCGGCCATGGCACATCTGTAAAATAAAATTCTGAGTAAGCAAGCTGCCAGAGCAGATAATTGGACAGTCTCTGCTCCCCGCTTGTACGGATCATCAGATCCGGATCCGGGATATCATGCGTATCCAGATAATCGTTCACTGTCTTCTCTGTAATCGAATCAGGATTTATTTTCCCTTCCCTGCAATCCTCTGCAATCTTCTTAACAGCCCTGGTGATCTCATCCCTGCTTCCATAATTCAAAGCAATCGTAAAATTTAAGCCTCCGTTATTGACTGTTGCCTCTTCCAGCTCTTTGATACGGCTTTTAATATTTTCATCCAGTGGCTCAATATCCCCGATCACCCGGATCTTCATATCATTTTTTGCCGCTGTCTTCAGACAGGTCTTCATATAATTGCGAAGTAATGTCATCAATGCATCTACTTCATTTTTCGGCCGGCTCCAGTTCTCTGTAGAAAACGCATAGACTGTCAGATACTTGATTCCGAGTCGCCATGCTTCCTCACAGATCCGTTCCACATTTTTACTTCCCTGGGCATGACCGTAGTTTCTCGGCATTCCTTTGGATTTTGCCCAACGCCCGTTTCCGTCTAAAATGATTGCAATATGCTGTGGTACATTCATCTATTGCTCCTTTCCTCTCCACCTTACAAAAAATGGAGCCTAAATCATAAGCTCCACTGTTCGTACTGCTCTATAACCGATTAAACCGTCATGATCTCTTTGGATTTTGCCTCGACCATCTTGTCCACCTGTGCAATATACTTATCGGTGATCTTCTGAAGCTCGTCTTCCAGATCCTTGATCTCATCTTCTGAAATTTCCGTTCCTTTCAGCTTCTTAAATGCCACATTTCCGTCACGACGGATATTGCGGACTGCAACCTTTGCTTCTTCCCCTTTTTTCTTTACATCCTTTGCAAGCTCTTTTCTGCGATCCTCTGTCAGCTCAGGGAATACCAGACGGATCGAAGTTCCATCATTTGTCGGGTTGATTCCGATATCAGAAGTAAGGATTGCCTTCTCGATAGCTTTCAGCATGCTTTTTTCCCATGGCTGAATCTGGATCATACGTGCTTCCGGCACAGAGACATTTGCCACCTGCTGGATCGGAGTCGGTGAACCATAATAGTCTACGGCAATCTTATCTAATACATGAGGATTGGCACGTCCTGCACGGATCGTAGCAAGTTCGCCATCCAGATTATTGATCGTCTTTGTCATCTTTACGTCATATGCTGCAATTTTTTCATTCATATCGGAAAATCCTCCTAAACTGTTACTTTTGTTCCTGTAAACTTGCCCTGCATGGTATTCACGATACTGTTCTCTTCATTCAGTCCGAATACCAGCATCGGCATCTTATTTTCAAGACAGAGAATGGATGCTGTCAGATCCACTGCTGCCAGCTTCTGATCGATCACATCCTGAATCGTAATCTCGTCATATTTCACTGCCGCAGGATTCGTCTTCGGATCACTGTCATAAATACCGTCGATTGCCTTTGCAAGAAGCATTGCATCTGCCTCGATCTCGATGGCACGAAGTACTGCTCCTGTATCTGTAGAGAAATACGGATGTCCTGTTCCGCCTGCAAAGAAGATCACTTTTCCCTCTTCCAGTGCTGCAGTTGCTGCATCCTTGGAAAACAGAGAAGTAAAAGCACCACATACAAACGGTGTAAATACTTCGGTCTTCATTCCTACGTGACGGAAAATATCCGATACATAGATACAGTTCATCACTGTCGCCAGCATTCCGATCTGATCTGCTTTTGTACGGTCGATCGTCTCACTGGTTCTTCCTCTCCAGAAGTTACCTCCGCCGGTCACGATCGCTACCTGGATTCCCTCATCAACAAGCTGCTTTACCTGCTTTGCAACACCGATACACGTTGCCTCGTCAAATCCGGTCTTCTTTTCTCCTGCAAGAGCCTCTCCGCTTAACTTTAACAATACTCTTTTCATATCTGTATAGCTCCTTTATTCTGTATTATTACCTTAATTGGAAGTATAACATAACTTTCCACATTTGTCATTTCTTAAATAATCAGCATGGAAAAAAGCACAGTAATGATTCCACAGATCCCGATTGCCAGTCCGCTCATCGCACCTTCTACTTCCCCGATCTCGATCGCCTTGGACGTTCCCACCGCATGACTGCATGATCCGATCGCAAGTCCTGCTGCCACAGGATCTGATACATGGAAGAGCCGAATCAGGAACGGAGCAATAATACTTCCCAGGATTCCTGTAAAAATAACTGCAACGACCGTGATTGGTACAACTCCACCGCCCGGCTCTGAAATACTCACTGCGATCGGTGTCGTCACTGATTTGGGGAGCAGGGATACTGTCATGCTCTCATCCAGTCCGAACAGTCTGCACATCCCGTATACACTTCCCATGGATGCCGCCGATCCCGCCGTACATCCCACCAGGATCGGGAGCCAGTACTGCTTCAGGATATCCAGCTTTGTATAAATTGCAACTGCAAGGCATGCCGTTGCAGGAGCGAGGAACATATTGATCAATTCTCCTCCAACATTATAAGTATCATATGGAATATCAAACACAAGTAATACACCGACGATCAGTACGATTGCAACGATCAGCGGATTGCAGACCGGAGTCTTCAACTTATGATTTAGTTTTACTCCGATCCAGAATGCCACAATACTCAGTGCCACACCGAAATATGGAGATACCATTAATTCTTTCATGCTTTTTTCCTCCTGTCTTTCCACTTTTTCATCAGACGTACTGTAAGCATGACACTGTAAGCTGTCACTGCAAATGTCACAACAGTCGAAATAATGCAGATAATAATCAGTTGAACTGCCGTGCTTTTCAGTTCATCGAAATAATTGATGATGCTTACTCCCGCAGGTACAAAAAAGAATGCCATATTACTCAGCAGAAAATCTGCTTTCTCCTGTACATGCTCGATCTTTAAAAATCCGGTCAGCAGACAGATCAGTAAAAGAACCATCCCGATCACGCTTGCCGGAAACGAAAATGGCAGATAATGCTCGATCACCAGGCTGATCCAGCAGACGCCAAAAATAACCCCGAACTGCTTCAAAATTTTCATTTTCCTTACCTTCTTCATATATAAAATGTTCCTGCTGCGGATCATTTTCCACAGACACTTCACCTAGGTTACCACTCCGGCAGAATGAAGTCAATAAACGGAACACTGAAATCTGTTCCTCTCTTTTCTACTTTTTTGTAAAATTTTCTAAATGACCCTCATAAAATGATTGACATTTTAGTGTCAATGATTTATGATACAAATGTTTTCGCACTTTAAACAACTAAAATTTTACAGTGCGAATGTGATTGTACTTTGGGAGGACATAAAAATGATTATTGTATTAAAGCCAAATACTACAGAAAAAAATATAACCCGCGTTGAAAATCTTGTTACGAACAGAGGTCTTGACACGCATCTTGTCCGCGGAACAGAAATGACGATCATCGGTTGTATCGGTGATACAACTCTGATCGACCCGAGACTTTTCGAGGTTGACGAATCCGTTGATAAAGTCATGCATGTCCAGGAACCTTACAAGCTTGCCAACAGAGCTTTTCATCCGGAAGATTCGATCATTGATGTTTCCGGTGTTCAGATCGGTGGTGACCACCTGGGACTGATCGCAGGTCCGTGTTCCGTTGAATCTTTTGAGCAAGTTCTTGAAATTGCACAGAAAGCCAAAGCATCCGGAGCCAATCTTCTGCGCGGCGGTGCATTCAAGCCCCGTACAAGCCCTTATTCTTTCCAGGGACTTGGTCTTGAGGGACTGGATATTCTCTGTGCAGTAAAAGAAGAAGTCGGTCTTCCGATCGTAACAGAGCTGATGTCTCCAAAATATCTGGATGTCTTCAATGAGAAAGTCGATCTGATCCAGATCGGAGCAAGAAATATGCAGAACTTCGATCTGTTAAAAGAATTAGGTCAGCTTGACCGCCCGATCCTTTTAAAGAGAGGTCTGAATGCGACCTATGAAGAATGGATCATGTCTGCTGAGTACATCATGGCATCCGGTAATGAAAATGTCATTCTGTGCGAGCGTGGAATCCGTACTTTCGAGACCTATACAAGAAATACATTAGATCTCCAGTGTATTCCTGTACTTCGTAAAAAGACTCATCTGCCGATCATTGTCGATCCAAGCCATGCCGGCGGAAAATGGTGGCTGGTAGAGCCAATGGCAAAAGCAGCGATCGCTGCCGGTGCTGACGGACTCATGATTGAGGTTCACAATAACCCGGAGGCTGCACTTTGCGATGGTGCTCAGTCACTGAAACCGGAAAAATACGATGCCCTTCTGAAGCAGGTCAGCCAGATCGCTACTGTAATCGGAAAATCACTGTAAGGAGTTTCATTAATGGAATTAACTGTAAATTTAGGACCGGATACTTATCCTATTTATATTGAAAACGGAATCCTGCCACAGACCGGAAGTTATATCCGTAAATTCTTCACTGGGAAGAAAATCATGATCATCTCAGATGATCATGTGTTTCCGCTTTATGGAAAGACTGTCCTGGATTCCCTGAAGGACTATGAATGCCATTCTCTTGTCCTTCCGCATGGTGAACCTACGAAAAGTTTTCAGACACTTCCGCAGATTTATTCTGCGATGCTGGATGCCAGACTTACCCGAAGTGACCTGGTCATTGCACTGGGAGGAGGCGTGATCGGTGACCTTGCCGGTTTCGCTGCTTCCAGTTTTCTCCGGGGCGTCAGGCTGGTTCAGATCCCGACTTCCCTTCTTGCCCAGGTAGACTCTTCTGTTGGTGGAAAAGTCGCAGTCGATCTGCCACAGGGGAAAAATCTTGTAGGTGCATTTTTTCATCCAAAAGCAGTCATTATTGACCCGGATGTGCTGAATACGCTCCCCCAGCATTTCATCAGTGACGGTATGGGCGAAGTCATTAAATACGGATGTATCAAAGATAAAGCTCTGTTCGATACTTTAGTCCGCCATACTTCTTTTGAAGACCTGAAGCCGGAACTGACCCGGATCATCGCACGCTGCGTTGATATTAAGCGGATTGTAGTAGAACATGACCAGTTTGATACCGGTGAACGGATGTTGTTGAACTTTGGTCATACACTGGCTCATACGATCGAGCAGTATTATAATTATGAAAGAGAAAGCCATGGGGAGGCAGTCGGAATCGGTATGTATCAGATTACCCGGCTTGCTGAAGAAAAGGGACTGACAACCACAGGTTGTGCCGATGCCATCAAAAAGGCTCTGGATATCTACTGGCTTCCAGATCATTGTGATCTGCCAATGTCGTCTCTTACAGATGCTATTGCTTTAGACAAAAAGAATTTAAATAATCATCTGAATCTGGTTCTTCTCCATACGATCGGTGACAGTTATGTCCGCCCTGACAGTCTTGCATTCTTTGATGGAGCAGGACAGATTTAGACTATGAAAAACCGGATGAATGGTCATTTTTCTGCCATTCATCCGGTTCTTTTTATCATTTTTTATCATTCATCTTTAAACTTTTTACAGATATTTTTTAATTGTCGGGATCAATACATTCATATCATTATCTTCTGCCAGAAGAATTCGGTTTCTTTTACAATACTTTCCATGGATCTTCTTTTCCCTCGGAATGTAAAATACAGCTTAACAGTGAATTTTTTACCATATCGCTGACTGCCTGGTCTGTATAAAAGGCCATATGCGGAGTTACAATAACATTCGGAAATCCCCGCAGGATATACAGATCCTTTTTACTTAAAATGTCCGATTTTCTGTCATAATAATACATACCAAATTCGTCCTCAATCACATCCAGTCCGACTGCTCCGACTTTCTCATTTTCCAAAGCATTGATCAGAGCTTTCGTATCGATCAGGCCGCCTCTTGCAGTATTGATGATCACAACTCCATCTTTCATTTTTGCAAAAGCCGCTGCATCCAGCAGATGTGCATTTTCTGCTTCTAACGGCATATGCAGGGTGAGCAGGTCACATTCTTTGTAAATCGTATCAAGATCTGCATACTGTGCATACTTTTTCACTTCTTCATTTTCATAGGCATCATAAGCGTAAATTCTACACCCGAACCCTGACAGATCACGGATGACCGCCCGTCCGATCCTTCCCGTTCCAAGTACTCCCACGGTAAAATTGTGCAGCTCTCCCCCCTGGATTCCAGGCAGTGAAAAGTCATTGATCTCCGCTCTCTGCATGATCCTCTTCATTTTGCGGATTGCCATCAGCATCAGCATCAGCGTATAGTCTGCCACACATTCCGGTGAGTAGGATACATTGCTGACACTCATTCCGAATTTTTTTGCTGCCTGCAGATCAATATGATCAAATCCAATCGTTCTTGTGGAGATCATTTTTACTCCCAGTTCATGAAATCTTTCCACCAGTTGTGCATCGATCTTTGTTGTGATAATACTCAGATATTCATAACCTTCTGCCAGATGTGCATTTTCCAGCGTCGGTGCATCCTTACAGATTCCAAGCTCCACTCCATATTCTTTTGAAAATTTCTGAAAAAACTCTGCCTCATCAAATTCTCTGTAACTGTAAACAAAAATTTTCATACTTCTCTCTCCTCGTCTCCAATATCATTCTATTTTCTCTTCTATCATTCAATCAGACCATAATGTTCCATTGCAAAGGCGATTCCATCCTCTTCCACCGTCTTCGTTACAAACTCTGCATATGGATCCAGTACCGGATCATGGTTCCCCATTGCAACTGCATGTTCCACAAACTGAAACATGGCAAGATCATTGCTGCTGTCACCAAAAACATAGGCATTTTTCGGATTAATCCCGAACTTTTCCATAATAAACCTGCAGGCCGTTGCTTTCGTATAACCTTTCTGGATCACTTCATAAGTATGACTGCCCCGATCCAGTGCCTCCAGCTCTCCTTTGGTATACTCTAAAAAAGACTTCAGATCGCTGCGTTCATCCTCATAAAGGAAAATCTTATCATAAATAAAATCTCCCTTTTCAATGGACTGCTCCATTCCCATTCCTCTTCGGTGAAAATATCTTCTGGAACTCTCCAGTCCGTCAAACCGGCTCATCCTCTCAGGATAATAAACATCTTCCTGCCCTTCTGCAACTACCCCCAAATTACACTCCGTCGCTTTTTTCAGGATTTCCCTTCCACGCTTTTTTTCGATTGAACTTGAAAAAAGGACTTCATCCTGATAAGTAAGATACGTTCCGCATCCGCATAGATATCCGTCAAACTTCAGTCTGCGGATCTCCGGCGGAATACTGCAGATCGTCCTGCCAGTATTGATAAAAAGAAGATGTCCTGCCTGCTGTGCCGCTTTCATTGCATTGATCGCACTGACAGGAACTTCCTTTGTAATCTCGCTGAGTACGGTTCCGTCTATATCAAAAAATAATACTGCTCTGTCCAATTTCTTTTTTCTCCTTCTGTCCGTCCGGCTGATCCGGTGGAACTACTCCGGGTAATTAACTCCAACTTTTTCGGAATCCATTTCCCTATTCTTATAGATGTCGGGGTCAAAAGCCTCCGACTTTGATGCCTACGGATTGCTCCGTGCTACGCACTCCCACAATCCTACCCTGGCATCTTCTTATAGATTTTAGCACTTTTTCCCACTGAAGCATAGAGATTCCTGGATTTTTAAAGAAAAAAGCAGCATCCCCGGACTTTGATCAATCCCGGTCTGCTGCCAACTTTCATTTTATCAGTTTTATTTTCCCGCTGCACTCAGATTCATCTTTCTAAATACAACTACCAGTACTTTACCGATGGCAAGTACCAGGATCGCTGCCGCGATTGCTTCAGGAATCCCCGATGCCATTACCGTTCCCATCACCAGACCAAATACGGCACTGATCGCTACTTCTTTTGCCTCGGCATACTGCTGTGCAAATAAGACGTAAATACTTCCCATTACGATGATCGTATGAAAAATAGACCCTGCAAATCCAACAATCGGAAGTGCGATCACTTCATTCACCTTTACCTTTCTGAATAAGATCCACAACCATCCGGCTGCGACACCAAGTAAGATCCGGCATCCAACCGCCACCCATAATGCCTTGAATGCTCCCGGAATACCGGTTGTACTCATAAACGGTGAAAATGCAAAGGATAAAAGCGTCGGTGTCATTGTATTGCTGACAACCGAACAGATACCGAATACACCTCCAAGAATTGCTCCGGCAGATGGTCCTAAAAGGATTGCTCCAAGGATGACCGGAATATGGACTGTTGTTGCCTTGATCACCGGAAGCTGAATCATGCCCAGCGGAGTATTCGCAAGGACAATGATGATTGCTGCCATAAGTGCAACACTGACCAACCAACGAGTATCATGCTTTTTCGTCTTCATTTTTCTCCTCCTGTTATCGTTCTCATTCCCTGAGATACAATACATTTATGTGTCGGTTTATTATAGCATTGCATTTTCCTCCAGACAAGCAGAATTTGCCTTTTCCAGTCATGCTGCAATCCATTTTTACATATATTTTTACTAATGAAACCTTTCGGGGTAAACCGATGAAACCTTCTTTTTCTTCAAGGCTCAAAGATTTTTTGCAAGGTGCTTTTTCTCCTGTCAGACTTGGACTTCTCCTTCTCATTGCTTCCTATTTTGCGGGAACAGGAATCGGCTGGCTTTCCCGCCATCCGTCTTTTTTCTCCTTCTTTCCATGGAATATGGAGTCCTCCGTTTCTTCCCCGGCCGATCCTTCTTCAACCGATACTTCCTCGACTGATACTCCGGTCAGTACCGGCCTGACTTCTTTAAGCTGTGCCATTCCCTCCCTGACTGCACCTTCCGAGGGAAACTGGGGACTTAGTTTTCAGCAAGACGGACAGCTTCCCACCGGAAATGCCACCATTGAATCCCTCAAAAAATATGACGCATACTATGCAAAAGATACGGATGAAAAAGTTATTTTCCTGACTTTTGACGCAGGGTATGAAAATGGAAATACACCCGCCATCTTAGATGCACTCAAAAAGCATCAGGTCAAAGCGACCTTTTTTGTTGTCGGCACTTACATAGAATCCGAACCGGAACTCATCCAGCGTATGACAGACGAAGGGCATACCGTTGGAAACCATACCTGGCATCATCCAGATATGTCAAAGATCGCCTCGCTTGATACATTCAGGAAAGAGCTGGAGGATGTAGAAACTGCCTATAAAAATGTAACCGGAAAAGAAATGACGAAATACTACCGTCCTCCACAGGGAAAATACAGTGAATCCAATCTGCAGATGGCAAAAGAACTTGGCTATAAAAGCTTTTTCTGGAGTCTCGCCTATGTAGACTGGTATCAGAATCAACAGCCTTCCAAAGAAGAAGCTTTTGAAAAACTGCTGAACCGGATTCATCCCGGAGCATTGGTTCTTCTCCACAGCACCTCTGCAACCAATGCACAGATCCTCGATGAACTTCTGACCCGATGGGAAGAAATGGGGTATCAGATTCTTCCACTTCAGGATCTTGTAAAATCTTAAGGTACTGTACATTGGTTTCCTGGATAATACCCGGCTATGCAGATGAGCTGCTGGCAGCTTCTCCTGCATAGCCGGGCATAAAAAACCTGCCGGACATTTTTCTCTGTCCGGCAGGTTTTCTCTTATCTCTGGCTGTCTGCTTTTTCTTTTCACGGAATCTTACAGCAGATTCTTTCTCAGTTCTTCTCCACTCTTTGCACTTAAATATGCAGGAGCAATATCAAAAACGGTCTTGCATCCTGACTGTCCTTCTTTGGCAAGTCTGTATGCTGCCCTTGCATATGCAATCAGTACAGAAGAAGTAAATTCCGGGTTGGAATCCAACTTCAGACTGTATTCGATCAGATGACTGTTCTCCTGATTCCAGCCTGTCTTTCCGCTGCGGAGTACAAATCCACCATGCGGGATTCCACTGTGGTTCGCCTTCAGTTCTTCCTCACTGATAAAATGTACTGTTGTATCATAATCGGAGAAATAGTTCGGCATGGTCTTGATCTCTTCTTCAACCTTTGCAGCATCTGCTCCCTCTTCCAGTACTACGAAACACTCTCTTGTATGCTTCTGTCTTGTTGTAAGTTCCGGATTTTCTCCATTTCTTACTGCCTCAAGAGCCGCCTCTACAGGGATCGTATACTGCTTTCCATCTTTTACACCTTCTACTCTGCGGATTGCATCAGAATGTCCCTGGCTGACACCTTTTCCCCAGAATGTATAATCTTTTCCATCCGGAAGGATTGCATTGGCATATAATCTGTTCAGTGAGAACATTCCCGGATCCCAGCCTACGGAAATGATTCCTACATTGCCGCCCTCTTTTGCTGCTGCATCTACATTTCCAAAATGCTCAGGAATCCTTGCATGTGTATCAAAGCTGTCGATCACATTGAAAAGCTTTGCATATTTCGGAGTCTGTTCTGGAAGATCTGTCGCACTTCCTCCACAAAGGATCATAACATCAATCTTGTCCTTCCATGCTTCTACATCCTCTACTCTGCACACTGCTGCTCCCTCTGTCAGGATCTTCACTGTTGCAGGATCTCTTCTCGTAAAGACTGCTGCCAATTCCATATCTTCATTCTGTCTGATCGCACATTCTACGCCTTTTCCAAGATTTCCATAACCTAAAATACCAATCTTAATACTCATTTTTTTCTCCTTTTCACGCCATCTGCAAGATGTTGTCAGAAGCACTTTACCATGTTCCCAACGTTTTAATTATACATTTTATGAGAACGATTTTCAACGGATTCTTTTGGTTATTATAATTCTTTTACATCCTCTGTATGAAAGCAGGAAATAACCTCCATAAATTCCCACGATCATCGCCGCACAGATCAGCAATGCCGGAATGATTGCTTTTATATCATAAATACTGAGCAGTTCAATACATACCTGGATACCAAAAATGGAATGGATCATGGCAAGGAGCAACGGGAAAGCAAAAAAGACTGCCATCTGTAAAAATAATGTATGCCCAAGCTCTTTTTCACTGACTCCCAGTTGTTGTAAAATCCGATATTTTTCTCTTCCGTCAATGGCATCGGACAGTTCTTTCAATGCAAGGAGTGCTGCCCCGCTGATGATAAATACCAGACCAAGATAAATTGCCACAAAAATCACAACTCCACTGGACCCGATACTTTCATCATAGATCTCCGACTGCGTACTGACAGAAAGCAGCTCATCTTCCGTAAACTCTTTCTGATATCGAAATTCATCACTGTCCATATAATTTCTGAACTCTTTTGTATCATATTTGGGGGAATAATCGGCAAGCAGATAAGAAGCATGTCTGCTTTCTTTGGGAAAAGATATTGTATCCGGTACGATCACTACCCCCATATTCTGGTCTGAATACGACATCATCAGATACGTTTCCTGGCATTTTTCCTCTGCTGCATCAAGTACCTGTCCCTGAATCGTAAGCCGGACCTTTTCTTTTAATCCTTTGTTAAAATACTTTTTGGAAAATTCTGTTGTTGCACTCACCGCATAGCCGGCTGCTCCAAGGTGGACTTTTTTATAACCGTACAGTTCTGCTGCCCGGTTGTAGTCACTTTCATGGATCAGTTCTACTTCAGAATCCAGAAATTCCTCGAATCCCTGCTGCGTCTTCAGCAGTTCTTCCCCTGCACTTCCCATCAGATCTTTCATGGTAACTTCTCTGGTTTCATAAGTATAAAATTCATGGCAGTCCTGGAAGGCAGAAAAATCAAATTCTGATTTTTCCAGTACATCCCTGACCGTTTTTCCATCCGTTGTCCATTTTTCCATACTGACTGAAATTCCGGCTACCTTCTTCACCTGCTTCGCCTTATAATCTTTCAGGGCAAAGGCACTGGAGAGAATACAAATGGTAGCAAAAAGCAACAGACAAATGATCGTTCCTGCCGCCACGGAAGTATTGACCTGGCTTCGTATCTCGCTGAAAGCAAAAGAATTCAGTCTTTTATAATAAATCCCGGAACACTTTTTCATGATCTGAAACAAAGCACCACTGACGGACCAAAAGACCAGAAATGTTCCTACAATTCCAAGCAGGATCTGTATCATGACCTCAGCCTCTGTATCCAGTTGTCCGGCAGTAACATTATAATATGCTGTTCCCAGCATGATACACGCTGCTACAAATATAATACAGCAGATGACCGGATTTTTCAGATGGACCTTTTCGTTCTTTTTCTTCGATAACAGCAGATCGATCAGCCTGGTCTTCATAATCAGAACTGTATCCATCAGAATCACGATCACATAAATGATCACGAAATACAAAATCGTCTTCCCAATCGCCGGAATGGATACCGTAAAGACAAATCTGCCCATATCTGCTTCAAACATATGTGCCACCAGCAGTGACATAAACTGGCTCAGTCCGATTCCTAAAAGAAGTCCTGCAGTCAGCGAGACTGCTCCGACCAAGAGCGTCTCACCGAAAAGAATCTTTGCAATATCGCCTTTTTTCATTCCAAGTATCAGATAAATTCCAAATTCCCGGTTTCTTTTTTTCATCAGAAAGCGGTTGGCATACACAATCAGAAATCCAAGGATCAGGGATACAACAATACTCATGCTTGAAATTGCCCACACCATCTGATCGATGGAATCTGACTTTGCCCTGGACACCTCCAGCATCGAAGACTGCCCTTCGATCGCATTGAATACATAAAAGATACAGACACCCAGTACCAGTGTAAAAAAGTAGATTGCATAATCTTTGATACTTTTCCTGATATTTTTGATCGACAGTCTAATCAGCATAATTCATGTCACCTCCGAGAAGTGAAATGACATCCATGATCTGTTCAAAGAAACTTCTCCGTTCTTCTGTTCCTTTTAACAGTTCGTGAAATACCTTTCCGTCTTTAATAAAAATAACCCTCCGGGCATAACTGGCGGTATAGGCATCATGCGTCACCATCAGGATCGCTGTATGCTCTGTTTCATTTAAAAGCTTCAGACTTTCCAGCAGGTCTTTGGAACTTTTACTGTCCAATGCTCCGGTCGGCTCATCCGCAAGGATCAGGCTTGGATGTGTGATGATTGCCCGTGCTGCGGCAACTCTCTGCTTCTGACCACCTGACAACTGATACGGATACTTTTCAAGCACTTCTCTGATCCCGAGCTTCTGTGCCACTGCCTCTATTTTCTCTTTTATTTTATCATGCGGACACTTTTGGATCTGCAATGCCAGTGCGATATTATCAAAAGCTGTCAGTGTATCCAGCAGATTAAATTCCTGAAAAATAAATCCCAGGCGGTTTCTGCGGAAATCTGCAAGTTCTCCCTTTTTCAACTCCGATGTGCAGACTCCGTCGATCCAGACCTTTCCTCCTGTGGGGCGGTCGATTGTAGAAATGCAGTTCAAAAGTGTCGTCTTTCCTGATCCCGAAGCCCCCATGATCGCTGTAAATTCTCCCTGCTCCACAGTCAGGGAAATATCATTTAATGCCTTGGTCAGACTGGTTTTATTTCCATAATATTTTACCAGATGTTCCATCTTCAGAAGTTCACTCATTTTATCTTCTCCTTTCTGCCTGTTACCGCCATTGTAGCTTCTCCCGGTAAAATGAGCCATTGATTTTGCTGACAAAACCTTACACTTCTGTAAGATTCCCTTTTCTTCAGATTTTAAAAACCGACAGGGACATCCGCTTCTCTCTCCCGGAATAAAATTCCGATCCTTGTATACTTTCCCGGTTCTGATTCAGCCAGAATCTTATGTCCCAGTTCCTCGCATAATCTCCTGCAGATATACAGTCCCATTCCTGTAGAACTGCTTTTCCTTCCATTGTCGCCTGTAAATGATTTTTCAAAAATTCTCGGCAGATCCTTTTCTGTGATCCCGATTCCGTTATCTTCTATCCAAAGCCAGATACCGGCTTCTCCGGAGCTGTTCTCCGAGGACTGTACTTTTTTTGTAAAAATCCTGATTTTTCTTTCGTCTTCCGCGGCATATTTGACCGCATTGCTTAAAATCTGACCGAGCATAAACTGAAGCCACTTACGATCCGTATACACCTTCTCGTCTCTCAGTTCAACCAGAACAGAAAAGCCATTCAGGATCAGACTGTCCTTATTGTCCCTGACGGTACTCTGTACAATCTCTTTTAAGCCATAACCTCCGATACAATAATCTTTCTCCGGTACTTCGCCTCGCAGATAATACAGAACCTGCTCCACGTAACTCTCAATCCTTCTGATCTGCTCTTTCATTCTCCGTTCCATATCTTCCCGGTGATTGAACAAAATCAGATTTGTACTTGCGATCGGAATCTTGATCTCATGGATCCAGGTCTCAATATAACGTTTAAATTCTCCATTTTTCCTGATCTGCTGCTCTACTGTATCTGTCATGGAATGTTCCATTTCCTGGATCACCCTACAGAGGATCTGTCCCTCCAGGAATTCCGGTTCATCCAGTAATTCCGTCAGCAGATATTTTTCTTCAAGCTGCGACAGATTTTCTTCCACTTTTTTATAGAATTTTCTTTTTCTCAGGAAATCGTATCCAAAAATTACTCCGATACTCCCGGTCAGCCAAAAAAAAGCAAATCCCTGTAGTGCCACCGGACTTGCGAACAACCATAGGACCGCCTCCACCACACCCTCTGCCAGCAGTCCCAGCAAAAGATGAAGCCTGTGATCCTTTAAATATTTTTTTAAACTCATAATAGCAGATACCCCTGTCCCCGTCTCGTCTCTATCTTATTCTCCAAACCGATCTGTGCAAGACGCTTTCTCAGACGGTTGATATTGACTGTTAGTGTATTATCATCAACAAATTCGCTCATATCCCACAGATGATCCATCAGCTCATCCCTTGAAACGATCTGCCCCTTCCTGCTCATCAGGCAATGCAGGATTGCCAGTTCATTTTTCGATAATACTACTTCATCTCCGTGATAAGAAACCGTACTTCTCAGCAGGTTAAGACGGAGTTCTTCATCCTGCAGTTCTTCCTGAACTGCTTCACCCTCTGCCTTTTCTCCCCGGACAGAAGATGCCCTTTGCTCCGACTGTCTGCCGGTCTGCTCCGTTCTCCGTAAGATCGTTTCAATCCGCAAAAGCAGGATGGTTGGATTGTAGGGTTTTGTCACATAATCATCTGCCCCACTGCTGCGGCTCATGATCTCTTCTACTTCCCCGTCTTTGCTGGTCAGCATGATGACAGGAACATCCGATTTTTCCCTGATCTGACGCAGAATATACTGCCCGTTTGCTCCGGGCAGTATGATATCAAGAAGAACCAGATCCGGACGGATCTGCCTGACCTGGGCAGCCGCATCAGTAAAGTCAGAAAGGATCTCTGCCTGATATCCACTGTCGTTTAACAAGATTTCCAGTTCTTCCCTGAGTATTTTATCATCTTCTATAATTACTATTTTCTTCATATTTTTTCCTTAAAATTTTCCACCACCGCCACCATGGCTTGTTCCTGAAGACGACGTATGCGTACTTGATCCGGAAGATCCTGAATTGTTCTTCGGCCTCGCACTTTTGCTTGTTCTGGTATACAGGAAATGATCCTGCCGTCTTGTCACCTGCATACTTCCCGCTCTGACATAGTTTTCTGCCGAACGCTGCATTTTTACACTTTTCAGACTTCTTCTCATACCTTCCACGATCAGCAGTGCGATCACAACGCCACTTCCAAGTGCGATCAGCAGATTTTTCAACCAGGGATACGCACCTTTAGGCATATGATCTCCGTCATATGCATTCCCGGTTTTCGCCTGCGTAAGAAATTCATCGCACAGATCTGCATAAGTATCAAATGCATCCAGGTATTCTCCATCACTCAAATAAGGCAGGAACTGATCCGATATGTAATCAAGACCAGCATCCGTGATCGCTCTGATCCCGAATCCCGTGGTCGTAATATGCCAGTCTCTTGCCTCCATGCTGACAAGCAGAAGGATACCGCTTTTGTCTGTGCCAATTCCATAGCCATTATAATCATAAAAATCATCTGCATAATCCTGTGCAGACTTTCCATCCAGACTGTTCACCGTCACAACCACCACATCTGCCTGCTGCCGCTCACTGATCTCATCCAGTCTTGCTTCCAGTTCTTCCTCTTCCAGTTCACTGAGAAGATCCGCACGGTCTACCAGCCGTGGGAGCTGCCTCGTTTCCGGTATGACATTTTCCTCTGCTGCTGCAGAAAACCGGATCATCAGCATACTCACAAGACATACAAGCAGAGTACAGAGAAGCAGGATTCGTCTGTTCGATCTTGTTCTGTTCATATTCCACACTCCTCCTACAACATCCACAACAGGGATAAGATACTAAATGCTGCTACACTGATTCCTGCTGTCAGACCCACAAACCAGCGGACATAGGCTCCTTTATCTGTCGGCAGATTTCCTACGAATTTTCCGGTCTGTCCGTTCATGGCAAACCGATATTTCTTTCCCTGCCAGGTAGTATTTAAGATCCATACCGGATAAAGTGCATACTTTACCCTGCTATTTTCCAACCGGACATTGGAATTTTCTACCACCACACCGCTGTATCCCTTTACCGTGGCACGAAAAGCATCCTCTGTACTCTGTCTGATCCTGCGGTTCGCATGGCCGATACTTTCTTCTGCATTCACATCATACTTATCAGCCAGATAGCCTGCCAGATATGCCGTCTGAAAATCCACCGCATCCTTAAAATCATACGGTTCGATGGATTCCATCAGATCATCTTCCATCTTGGAAGAACCATCCACCGGAACCCGTTCAAACCCGATCCGTCCCCCTCGTAAAATAGAATAGTAACTGGTCTGGGTATAATTATAATCCGAATCACTCCATGTCCGCACAGTCGTTCCTTTATAACGGATATCTGCTTCTGCATCCGCATCAAATAACCAGAATGGAACATAGATCCCTTTGATCTCATCAATATGATTCTCACTGCGGAATACTTTCGGAAGGAGCGGCTTTCCATTCAGATGGCTTTTAAACCGTTCCTTTGCCGCAGCCTTATCCAGCTTGAACGGAATCACGTAATCCGGTCTCAGATCTCCCTGGAACTGTCCTTTCATTACAACAGGATTATCACAGTACGGGCATTTTGTGGCAGCCTGATTCTCATCTGCTATGATCTCACCACCACAGGATTCGCAATGGTAAACCCTCATCTTTGAGGTCTCTTCTTCTCCCCACTGACTTCCGGCATCTTCCTGCCACTGCATCTGATCTTCCTTCTGCTTTTCCTGCTTCAGTTCCTCATCATACTTCTTCAGCGTCTCAATTTCAAACTCTGTATCACAGTACGGGCATTTCATTTTCTGTGCAGTACTGTTAAACTCTACAGCTCCTCCACAACACGGACACTTATATTGTATCAACTCACTCATTTATCTTTCTTCCTTTTTATCCGACAATATCATTTGCATCAAATGGATCTCCGCATTCCGGGCAGAATTTCGGTGGATTCTTCGGATCTTCCGGTTTCCATCCACACTTGTCGCACTGGTACACAGGAGTTCCTTTCGGACGGGGTTTTCCACACTCTGTGCAGAATTTTCCTTTATTTTCCGCACCGCAGCTACAGATCCATCCCTCCTGTGGTCTTTCCTTTCCACACTCCTGACAGAACTTCCATTCTTTCTCATTCACAGCTCCACAGGCACAGGTCCACTTTCCTGCTGCTTCTTTCTCACCGCCCTTGCCCGGTGCTGTCATATGCGGCTGGCTGCTGACATTCTGCTGGTTCTGTCCTGCATTGTGCTGAGCCATCTCAGCTCCCATCTGATACAGATTCTGAGCATTCATTCCTCCATTTTGTGCTGCCATTCCCATTCCCATAAATCCGGTCATGGCTCCTGCGGAATTGCCTGCTGCCGTCTTCATTGCACCGGCCTGAGCCTCTGTCAGAGTTGCTGCTGCCATCATCGGATCACGCAGGATCGCAGTCTTCTGTGCCTGCTTGATCATCTCAGCATCCTCTTTCGGCAGATCGATCGTTCCAATGGCAACGGATACGACCGTAATTCCTCTCGTATTTGCCCATTTTCCTGTCAGTGCCTCATTCATCGCATCACACAGCTCTGTTACATGTCCCGGAAGTGCATTGGGACGGATCTCCAGATCTGAAATTTTTGCAAATGCCGGCTGCAATGCACTGATAAATTCCGTCTTAAGCTGATGATCCAGCTCTTCTCTTCTGTATTCCTGCTCTATATTTCCACATACATTTGCGTAGAACAGAAGTGGATTTGATATCCTGTAGGAATAAACTCCGCTGCACCGCACTGCTACATCTACGTCCAGACCGATATTTCTGTCTACTACACGGAACGGAACCGGATTCGGCGTTCCGAACTTATTGTCGATCAGCTCCTTTGTATTTATATAGTAGATTCTCTGATCTTTTCCGGTGTCTCCTCCATATGTAAAACGTTTGCCGATCACATCAAATACCTGATCCAGTGATGATCCAAGATTTCCTGAAAAGATCGTCGGTTCCGTCGATGCATCATAAGTATACTCTCCCGGTTCCGCACATACTTCTACAATCTTTCCCTGCTCCACGATCAAAGCACACTGTCCGTCTGCCACTGCAATTCCCGACCCACTTGTGATCAGATTATCACTTCCTTTTTTATTTGCCGAACGGCTGCCGATCCGCTTCTGCCCTTTTACCGCAAGAACATCCACATCCAGTGATTCACAGATAAAAAACTCCTTCCACTGATCTGCCATTGTTCCGCCAACCGCACTGATTGCTGCCCTGATAAGTCCCATATTCCTTCCTCCTTTGAGCTTTTATGTTATTTCCTATTGTATCAAATTCTGCTCGAAAATACTACTATTGATATCATAGCGTTTATGCAGCAAAAAAGAAACTGTATACAAAGTTATTCCCTGTATACAGTCTCTCCTGCTTTCTGCTGCATTTTCTCTGTTTTTTATGATTTTCTCTGCCGGGTTGCCTTTTTCCGGTATGCCAAGACACCGGTTCCTGCTGCCAGTATCATCAGGACTGCCCATCCCGAAAGTATATCTTCATCTCCGGTTTTAGCAGATCTTACTTTTTTTACAACGGCCTGCGTTCTTTTCTCCGGCTGCTGATATTTATTTTCAAAAACCGGCTCGCTCTTATTTCCTTCACTGTCAAAATAGACTGTCACGGTTTCCAGTGACTCCATTTTTTCATCCCACATTACATAGACATCTACATAATAGACCTCGGAATCATAAGTCCAGTCTGCTTTTGTCCCGCTCTCCTGCTTTAAAATATAACTGTATACCCCCGGCTGGGTATAATGAAGAAGAAATGTTCCCGTTCCAGCTCCTTCAACCGTCAGCTTTCTTTCCTGGTTGTCTGAAGCTCCCTGTTCTTTCAGTGTATACGTAAATACTTCTTTTTCCGGTGCTGTTCCACTGACTTTTGTCTGTACATTGACCTCGGCACTGCCGCCTTCTTCCGCTGCATAGATTGTGCAGGCTCCAATCACTGTCATCATCAGAACACTCGTCATTGCTACGAACATATTCCAGAAACTTTTCTTTCTTTTCACTCTGTTTCACTTCCTTCCACTGTATTTTCCTTTATCACTTTGCAGATCAGAAGATGACGGCCATTTGTATTTCCTGAAGAACAGGTAGATAATGCTATCATCTGATCTTCCACCGTCAGCCGCTGCCCCCGTGTATGGACTGCCAGTTCGTAAATGTGCCGGATCAGCTCTTCTTTTTCTTCTTTCTCTTTCCAGTCTGTCCGGTATACATATTTATCATACGCATCTGCCTTCAGGATTGCGACCGTCTCCAGCTTCAGGATCCTGCCTTCCACGTAAAGTGTCCCGGTTGTATTTTTTTCAAAGAAAGAAGCATCGGTATATAAATCAATATCCCCGAACATTTTTCTGCCCTGCATATGGTGTCCCATAATCACAGTATAGAAATCATGAAAGTTTCTGTCAGATTTTGCATCAAGAAAAATACTTCCTGCCACAGATGGATTTCCAAGCACATCCTTTTCCAGATACTCAAAATTATCTGTTCCCTGTACAACCGGATAATCTATTTTCGTATGATCCAGTGTAAGCCATCCACATACATCCGGATTCATTGCTTTCAGTTCCTGAAAACTGTAACTTAATTCCTCTTCATTTGCAGGTTTATACCGGATCAGATCCTCCCTTACCTGATCCGGTTCCTTTAATATGCTCCAGTTATCCCACAGTGCATATCCTGAATAGGCAATGCAGCAGAAAAACACGATCGCTGCCAGACTATTTACCAGGTAGTGGAAGATCTGCGTCAGACAATACTCTGCCTTACGCTCCATAGATCATCCTCTTTTTCTGCGGAAAAATACAACGCCTCCTGCGATTGCTGCAAGGAAGAGAACAGCAAATGGAAGAATCTCCAGTGCGATTCCTGTTGGTGACGGCACAGTCTTTGTATTTGTATAGTCTACTGTATTTTCACCATCCATCCGGATTGTACTTTCTGCTGTATCACTGGTCTGATTTGCTTCTTTATTTACACTTACCTCGGTCTTCTGATAACCTTTTTTATCAGTCTCAACAACCGTGTAGGATGCATTTGCAGGAAGATTCTTAACTACAAAGGTTTCGCCATGTCTTAATGTAAATTCTGTCTCTGTTCCATTGGTGATCGTTTTTCCGGCAACGTTAGTGGAATATGTTCCGTCAATTCCTGTGATCGTTACTTTAAATGTAAAGTCATCATTTTTGTTGGCTGCACCGCCTCCGACTTTTTTAGAAACCGTAAGTGTCTTATTTGCAGCCGCATTATTCTCGAATGTTGCTCCATCTAACTTATTTTCACCCTGTGCTGTACTGACACCATTGATCTTCAGTCCTTCAAAATTATCCTTCCACACTACCTGTACTATAATTTCATACGTTGCCGTATCATAAGAAATATTCGGATTTATTCCTGCATTTTCTGACAGGGTAAAATGATACGTTCCCGGTGTCGTAAAAGAAATTCCGTTCAATAAATCTACATACGATTTCGTTGCAGAACTTGTATTTCCTCCTGCCGCACTGGTTTTCCACTGTGCTGACAGAGTTGTATCAACTGCCGTTCCTTCACTCATAAGCTGATTCATATACTGTGGAGCTGCAGGTACGTTGGTTGAAACTGCCTCCACACTGTCATAGGTTAACTGAAATGTAAATTCTTCCCCATCTTTCAGAAGTCCATTTTCTGCCGCAGTCCAGGTTTTTGTGAGTACTGCACTCGTATCATTTGCAGTTACCGATACAGACATTGCATCTGTCTGTGCGTCTGCTGCAAATACAGACCCTGTCATTCCAAGGAGCATTGTTCCTGACAGCAGTGCTGCTGCCAGCTTTTTCATTTTATTCTTCATTTTTCACCTTAGCATAAAACCTTCAGAAGCAAAAAGCTTATGCATTTCCTTTCTTTTTATTTTTATTGGATCCATTAGATTTTTCTACCTAATATTATGTTGTGGACAACCTCCCAACTATGATAGATGATCGTTGACGGCTTCCGGATCTTCCTGCTTCTTCAGCATGATCCCGCCAAAAACCATGGATTCCCTTCTATAGATTTCTTCTGCGGATCAGCGTAACCACAATGCCTTTGATCTGCTTCCGCAAGATCGGTCCATAACTTCTGCTGTCCTCCGTTGAGGAAGGATCATCCGCCAGAATATAATATTCCCCTTTTCCAAGCGATTGTTCTTCCGTACCATTTGCAGGTCCTTTTTCATAAAATACTTCTGTATCAGCCTGCGTATATCCATTGATCACCAGTTCACCTTCCTCTGTGATCTGCACAGTTTCTTCCGGCACTGCCGCAATTCTTCCAATATGCAGAAGTCCGTCTGCCTGATAAACAACCATATCTCCTGCTTTATATTCTGTATGCAGGCGGTAATACATCAGAATATCCCCGTCACATGCTGCCGGTTTCATTGCTGAACCATACACCCGGGTAAATCCAAATATGACCCATCCTGTAACAAATACAAAAATGATAAGGAATACCGCTTTGAAAAAATCTGATCTTCGAAGTTTTTTTAATTTTTCCTTGTCCATCTTTCCTGCTCTGTCTTTCTAAAAAAACTTTTTCTTTCTGTCTTTTCTTCTCTTGCCTGTGATTCTGCTGCCCAGCAGTCCTGCCAGTGCAGTTCCTCCCATCAGCCAGTATGGCACACTCAGCAGTTCTGCACCTGTCGGTGGCTGTGCATCTAACTGGTTTGTAAAAACCAATTCTGTCTTCTCACTGGAAAGCTGGATTTTTATTCCCGATGCATCACTGTACTTTTCAGAAATTCCATTTACTGTAACTTTTGTTACATAATCACCATTTTCTTCTTTGATCTGAACATCCCCTGACGGCATCTGCAGGATTCTGGCTTTTTCTCCATTCTTTAAAGACAGCCTTGCCACTCCATTTCCATCAAATGTAAGTGTTTTCTGATGCCCTGCCCCGTCATTTTCTGCAATTCCTTCATAGCTGACGCTGTAACTGGTTCCGGCAAGCGATGTTTTTGTCAGAACAAACGTAAAATGTTCTTTTGGGTCTGCCGCACCTCCGGCAACTTTCTTTTCAATCCATAAATCTGTACCGACCTGCCTGGTTGTCATTTTGAGCCTGCAAAGGTAATACGTATCAGCCGTTACCGTCCGGTATGCAAATTTCCCCTGTGCAGGATACACATGATAATTTTTTACGTAAGACGCATCTGCACCATCTGACTTCGGCACAATTTCTGTCTGATATGTTACTCCGTCTTTCTGATACGTCATGATAATGTGGTCATTTCCTTCTTCATACTGATAATTCTGACCACCCAGAATCTCCTCTGCTTTCCTTTTAAATTCCCTGTAAGTAACTCCCGGAAGTTTTGTATCATTTGAAGAAATGGCAAAAAGTCCATTATTTTCCGCATCATACAGCTCCACAACATACACCGGTGGATCTTCTGCCAGAACTCCGTCAATATGCCATCCACTCCCCTCTCTTTTCAGGACATATCCTACAAACATATTCTCACCAAATACATTGGTGAACTTTGCCTGATCTGCTGCACTCATGGCTGAAGTAATTGCTTCCCGCCATAATTTTGTAACACTTTCCAGTCTCGTATTTTGCTGATTCCATCTTGCGTCACTGTCGATTGAATAATAGATATATTCTACCCAGTTTCCTCGTCCATAATCTTGCCAGTAACTATAGGAATTTACTTTTTTATTCAGCTCATCCAGATCAACCGTTACTGTGAAATATGGCTTGTCATTTCCTGAAGGGCCAAATTCTCCCATAGCAAATGCATTATTGATGGCTGAGGGCACTTCATTACTGTAACGAAGATAAACTTTTGCTTCAATCTTCCCTGAAACAGCTCGTTCCTGCTGTTCTGCCATCGTCTGCCTGTTTTCAGCCGTCTGTTCTTCTGCTTGTATCTGTCCGTTCCCAGCTGACCGTTCTTCTGCTTGTATCTGTCCGTTCCCGGCTGACCGTTCTTCTGCTTGTATCTGTCCGTTCCCGGCTGACTGTTCTTCTGCCTTTCCGGACTGCTCTTGTAACTGTCCGGATCCAGTGGTTACTGCCTCCGGTATGCCTTCCGCACTCTGCGATTCCGCAAATGCACTTAACTGCATTGATACAAGCAGACAAATTCCAAGTAGTAATGAGAACCAACGCCGGTTTCTTTGCTTTTTCTCATATGAAACTTCTTTTCGTCCCGTTATCCGCATTTTTCCTTCCTTTCCGGCAGATTCTTCCTGATGAACAGGTTTTATTTTCCATCCGCCATTCTGCTTTATTTATATTCGGAAATTCACGGATCATAACAAATTTCGTTCGACACTTTTTGCAAATGTTTCCAAATATAATCTGTATACCTGGATGTAATTTCCAGAATGACTTAATTATTGCGCATCTTTCACGAAGAAAAAAGTCAAATTCTTTTCCTGAATTTTGCAAAAAATAAAATGGTTGAAGATATTTCAAAAAAATTTGCAATATCTTCAACCATTTTATTTCCTATTCGAATTCATATTCTTCAATCAGATGAGCTGCGTCCTGAGATGTTTTACATTCTCGTAATTTTCTCTTAAAAGTATTATTTCTAAACATACTGATAAGACTGAAAAATGCTTTCATATGTACTTTCAGATCCACCGCACTAAAACAGCAGACAAACTCCACCGGATCAAACTTTTCAACTCCGAATGGAATCGGTCGCCTGAGACTGACAAGATACATTCCTGAAATAATGCTGCCCTTGCCCTGCCCGTCATGAGGAATTGCAAACCCAGGTAATACAACAATATATGGACCATTTTTTTCGGTATTTTCAATCATAGATGCCACATATCTTTTTTCAACATATCCACGCTCATACATCCATCTGCCCATGTTTTCAACAATTTCTTTCCAATCCTGACACTCCACTCCCAGTTGGATATGAGACGCAGGAAGGAAATGATGTAATTCAACTGTATCATAATGTTCCCATATTTCCGCTGACTGACTAAAATATCCCTTTACAATTCTTCTGCTTTTTTTCAATAATATCTCTGCCTCATAAATTGCAGAATCTAACTGCTCTTTCATTTCGTTCTTTTCTGATACATAACCGGAAAATTTTTCGCAGATAAGAAGTTCACTCAAAAACTGTACTTCATCTTCTTTGTGAGATATGAAATATTCTTTGGCAATCTGAATCAAAATATTCTGTGCCATCCGATATTTACTATTTGGTTGTCTCTTTTGTATTTCAATGTAACTTCCCTGCTGATTACGATGAATCATAATTCCTAAATATAATACGATCTTCTCGAAAGAATCTTCCCGCAAACGACTCTGATCCAGATACACTGCTTCGTACAATATCTCTCTGATTTTCTGCCAACTGTCTGTTCTGAGATTCAGTTGCTTTAATACAATACTTTCTACAATATCTTTTTGTTCTTTTTCTACACCATTTCCTTTGATATTCATTAGAAATAGCCTTTTATCGCTCTCTTTTCCCTCTACTCGCAGTCCTTTATTAGGATGAGAAAGTACTTTAAGATTACCTTGACCAATATACGCTTTTATCTTACTTAAATCATTGATAACCGTTGACCTGCTTACAACCAGATTGTCTGCAATCACAGACATCGTAATATATTCCACTGTATTAATCAGAAAAGAGGCTGCAATTTCGATACGTTCCTCCTGTGAAAGCTTGTATGTATATAAATCATCTTTCGGAACTGCCTTCAACACCTGTCCAAATGAACTGGGACAGATAATCCTTCCTCCCACAAGTCTGATTTTCCCTAAATCCATTTCTTTCAACAATTCATTGATTAATTTTAAATCATTTCGTATGGTTCTTTGAGAAACTTCAAATTTTTCTGCTAGTTCTGAAAGTGTCATCAATTCCTCATTTCCAATCAATTCATGAATAATTGATACAGTTCTCTTTTTCACTGTCTTCATTTGGCTTCCTCACAACCATGATATTTTTCTTTTGTAATATTTTTTCTTTTTAAAAGCTTTTTATTATTTATATGATGTCAGGGTCAAAAGGTCTGAAACCACGTGTGCTTGCACACTGGTGGTAG